>OKVF01000009.1_pt1 | contig 243866 bp, 204 predicted proteins | sample 1604831 | NCBI WGS metagenome assembly OKVF01 (sample SAMN01760980, study PRJEB22395) | human gut metagenome
TGCAGAAAATCAAAGAAAAAAAGGATAGGGAGAAAAATAAATAAGCGAGCAGGGATGCAGCAGTAAATGGGTCCCATTTGCGATACAGGCGGAATGCAATAATAAAATGTGATGTTAATAATTATATACGCTCATAAAATGTGAAAAAGAAGTTAGCAAAAGCTATAATTATGTGATATAGTATTCTGTGAGGAGGTGGAAGTATGTATTTTAAGAGAAAAATAGATGACTTTTTATTGAATTGGAAAGAAGATATATCGCATAAACCATTAATCATAAAAGGTGCAAGACAGATTGGAAAAACAGAGTCTATATTACATTTTGCAGGTAATGTCTATGCAAATGTTGTATATATAAATTTTGTGTTGGATAAAAGATTTCGTGCAATTGTAAGTGATGGCTATGATGTAGACACGGTAATAAAGAATATTTCTTTGGTTGATCCAAATTTGAAATTTGTTCCTGGGGAGACAGTTATAATTTTTGATGAAATACAGGAATATCCGGATGTAGCCACATGTTTGAAATCATTTAATATAGACAGAAGGTTTGATATTATTTGCAGTGGTTCTATGCTTGGGATTAATTATAAAAAGATTCATAGTAATAGCGTTGGAAACAAAACAGATTATGAAATGTATTCTATGGACTTTGAAGAATTTTTGTGGGCAAAAGGATATACGCAGAAACACATTGATGACATTTTAAGGCATATGACTGAACTCAAACCATTTAACGAAACGGAGTTAAATGTGTATAAGGCGTTGTTTCTGGATTACTGTGTATTAGGTGGAATGCCGGATGTAATCAGAGGGTATATAGAAACAGGTACATTTTCCGGATCGACTGCTGTGCAAGAACAGATCAGGCTTGATTATGAGGAGGATGTTCGTAAATATGCAGAAGGGCTGAATCAGGCAAAAATCATAAGTGTATATAGAAGTGTGCCCTCTCAGTTAGCGAAAGAAAATAAGAAGTTTCAGTTTAATAAAATAGATAAAAATGCCAGATCAAGGGAATATACCGGTTGCATTGAATGGTTAATTGATGCAGGAGTTATTATAGAGTGTCAGTGCCTTGGGTATCCTGAGCTGCCACTTAAAGGAAATGTAGATGAAGGAAAATTTAAGTTGTATTATCCGGATACGGGATTACTGATTTCTGCACTTGATGAAGAAGCACAGGAGGATTTACGTGTAAATAAGAACCTTGGTGTTAATAAGGGCGCGTTATATGAAAATTTTGTAGCTGAAGCCTTTATTAAACAGAAATTGGGGTTATTTTACTATAAAAAAGAAAACTCAACTTTAGAGGAAGATTTTTTTGTCAGATCAAAAAGTGAGTTGCTGCCGGTAGAAGTTAAATCAAACAACGCCAGATCAAAATCTTTGTCTTCACTGATAAAAAATGAAAATTACAGTGATATAAAAAACGGAATTAAGCTTGGTGATTTTAATGTTGGATATGTAAACAATATATATACGTTTCCGTATTTCTGTGCATTTATGATTAAGGCATTTGTAAAAAAATTGGATTAAAAATATAGTGTAATCTTTATGGAATTTCATTAGGCTTATTTGATTTTGCGAATAAGGCTTTTCTTAAGTGGGTGAAGGCTGATAAGGATGATTTAGATGGAGAAATAATAATGCAGATATTTGTTGATGCAGATGCGTGTCCGGTAGTGGACATTGTTGAGACGATCGCAGAAAAATATAATATACCAACTACACTTTTGTGTGACACGAACCATGTGCTGTATTCTGATTACAGTGAAGTTATAGTGGTTGGGGCTGGTGCGGATGCAGTAGATTATAAGCTGATCAGCATATGCAATAAAGGGGATATCGTAGTGTCACAGGACTATGGCGTTGCTGCTATGGCACTTGGTAAAGGGGCATATGCCATTCATCAATCCGGTAAGTGGTATACAAATGAAAATATTGACCAGATGCTGATGGAACGGCATCTTAACAAGAAAGCAAGGCGAAGTTGTCATAAGCATCATATGAAAGGACCGAGAAAACGTACAGAAGATGATGATTTACGTTTTGCTCAATCCTTTGAAAAACTCATACGGATGGCAAAGGCAAATGAAGGCAGTTCGAAGGAAAATGATGAACAAAGAAAATAGTTGCATGGTTATTTCTATATTGTATATTTGTTTGTAAAATGGAAAAATGAAGCTGAGAATGATGGCTGGTTGCGGATATGGAAAAAATCCATTTAGAGAATGCGTGATATGATCATATATGAGCTTTTCGGACGGACAGAGTAAGAAGTATCAGGTTTCTACCAGCGGCAGTAATACTCTGACGGTGAAGATCTCGTCTTTTGCAAAGAACTGGAACTGACCATGATAGGAGTCTGTGATCGCAGCAATATTCTTAGTTCCGAATCCATGTCCTGCCTGTGTGGAGACAGGCAGCCCATTTTGAAAAGCAACCGTTCCGATAAACGGATTGCTGATCTGGATCAGAAGCGTCTGATTCCGTTCGGCGAGCTGAACCTGTATGAATTTTTCCTCTGTTTCGATCGATGCATGGAGCGCATTTTCCAGAGCATTTGACAGAATCGCACATAGCTTTGTGTCGGACAGAGGAAGTTCCGCAGGGATAGAAGCCTGAACCAGCAGGGAGATGCCCTCTGATTCCGCTTTGGTATCATAGGCGGACAGAAGCAGGTTGATCAGCTCGTTTGAACAGAAGCGTTTTGGAGTGATTGCATCTAAGTCGGATTGGGCGGTTTGTATATATTCCTGAATCTTATCCAGATTCCCGGTTCCTGCAAGTGCCTGCAAATAAGTAAAATGATGGCGCATATCATGGCGGTAGGAGGCTGCCTGTGTCTGCATGGTGCGCATATGATTCAGATCAATAGCAGCATGTGTAAGCTGCATGTGAAGAGATTCTGCCAGGCGTTCTGCCTGTTCCTGTTCTTCCAGTTTATGATAATAATAAAAGATAAAAACAAAATAGAAAATGCAGCAAATGGACGGCATAAACTGAACTACAAATTCGTTGCTGGTATAAAGCATATCGGTATAAATCGTAGAGGCATAATCGAAAAGATAGTAGCAGAGAGGAAGGATGCCAAGAATATAGACGGATTTATTTGCTTTTGGCATAAAATGCTGCGCCAGATTTGCTTCATAGTGGTATAGGAAATAAAAGGTTACAAAGGCACATCCGACATAAACGATCGTATAGATGATCTTATTGTCAGAAAATAAGCGAACTGCCAGTCCGCACCAGAGAGGGATCTGACAGCACATATAGGCAGTCAAGACACTGACAATCGAAGTGCTCCATGAGCATTTGTATATCAGCCAGAGAAAAAGCACCAACGGAAGATGTACAACGACCGGATACAGCCCTCGGGAAATCTCCTGTCCGAAGACCGCGAAAGAAATGATCTGAAGTATTCCGTCGAGGGCACAGAAAACAGACAGAGTGAGTATGTTTTTCCGATTAAAAGGAACACCGGTAAAACATACGCTTGCTACTGTACCAAAGAGGAATACGGTAATAAAATAAATACTGTCGCAGAGAAAACTCATATCATTGTCTCCTTATTTCCCAAAAGAGTTTGTATAGGCAAAATTTAAAAACTGTTCCGAAATCTTCGTGTAGTTATTTCTGGAAAGCGGAATCTTCTGACCGTCTGTCAGGATGATATCGCTTTTCGTAACATATTGAATGTAATTCATATTTACCGCATAAGAACGGTGTGGATATATAAAGTCCGGATAGGCTTTCAGAATATCCTGAAATTCCGTAAAGGTCATTACGGCAGAGATCATGGTCTGATCTGCCAGATGTAAGGTGATGGTTCTGTGTGTGACCTCACCATAGACCAGAGAGGATACCCGGATCCGGCTGTACTGCTTCTCTGTCGTATAAATGATGAAGCTTGCGGTATCTTTCTCATCCAGTTCGGCAAGAATGGAATCTATGGAGGCAAAAAATTTTTCTTCGGTTATCGGTTTTAACAGATAGTTCTGGGCTTTTACTTCGTAGCTGTCTACCGCATATTCCGGAGAACTTGTCAGGAAGATGATCTCGGTATCTGCCCCGGAAGCTCTGATGTTTCTCGCAATCTCAATTCCGTTTTCTCCGGGCATTAAAATGTCCAATATCGTAATATCAAATCGTTTTCCCTGATCAATGGCATCCAGTAATGAGAAGCCATTTTGAAATATATGGATCTGAAGCGGTGTGGCATGAAGCTCCTGATATCGTTTGAAAAGCGCTGCCAGTATCTGCCGCTCCTGTTTGCTGTCGTCACAAATCGCTATATGTATCAAAAAATCTACTCCTTATCATGGCTTAACAAATATATGATAAGCCGGTCGTTGATTGTCATTTGTACAAGCGTACTCATTGACCTGAGTCTATTATAGCATAGTCCTGATCAAATCGACTGACATTTCATGCACATATAGTGACATTTCATGTAGCGGATGCAAAAAAATGAAATCTGTTGTAGAATGCGGAGCTGCTTCATGATAGACTGAAAATATCAAGAGAATTCAGATCAATGGAGGATTAATAATGGGAAAAGTACGATTCAATGATAATACAGAAATAGTTGCAGCTGTAAAAGAAGGACTAAAAAGGAAGGATGGATATTGTCCGTGCAGGCTTGAAAAAATACCGGAGAATAAATGTATCTGTAAGGAATTCCGGGATCAGATCAATGATCCGGAGTTTGAGGGATACTGCCATTGTCAGTTATATTACAAAGAAAAGTAAACTAATATATGAATTATTATTAGAACAGACAAACCTGTTCGTCAAAATAAACATTAAAATATTAATAAATCCAAAAAAATTGATAATAAATCCAAAAATATTCTATTCTTTCTTTCTGCTTGTCACATTATAATGAATTTAGTCAATGAGACAGAGCGAAAAATAAACAAAATGTACAAACAGGAGGAATGAAATATGAGAAAGAAAAAAATTATAGCTGTCGTTGCAGCAGCAACACTTGCATTATCAATGGTAGGATGTGGATCAGGCGGATCAGGCGGATCAGGCGGAAGCAGCTCAAGCGGAGTTGCAAACAAGGATAAGCCACTTTGCTGGTTCAACCGTCAGCCATCCAACAGCTCAACAGGAGAACTTGATAAGGAAGCATTAAGCTTCAACAAAGATACTTATTATGTAGGCTTCGATGCTAATCAGGGTGCTGAGCTTCAGGGCCAGATGGTACTTGATTATATCAAAGCAAATGCAGCAACAATCGACCGTAACGGTGATGGCGTTATCGGATACGTTTTAGCAATCGGTGATATCGGACACAATGACTCAATCGCTCGTACTCGTGGTGTTCGTTCAGCACTTGGCACAGGAGTTGATGCAAATGGTGCAGTTGATTCAACACCTGCAGGTACAAACGTAGACGGATCAGCAAAAGTTGTTCAGGATGCAAAGCTTGATGTAGGTGGTAAGACATATACAATCCGTGAGCTTGCTTCACAGGAAATGAAGAACTCAGCAGGTGCTACATGGGATGCAGCAACAGCAGGAAACGCTATTGGAACATGGACAGCTTCATTCGGTGATCAGATTGATGTAGTTGTTTCAAATAACGATGGTATGGGAATGTCAATGTTCAATGCATGGGCAAAGGATAACAAGGTTCCTACATTTGGATACGATGCTAACAGCGATGCAGTAGCAGCTATTGCAGAAGGCTACGGCGGAACAATTTCACAGCATGCAGATGTTCAGGCTTACTTAACACTCAGAGTTCTTCGTAACGCACTTGATGGTGTAGACGTTGATACAGGTATCGGTACAGCAGATGAAGCCGGTAACTGCTTAACAGAAGGTGAAGATTACAGATATAGCGAAGAAGAAAGATCATACTACGCATTAAACGTAGCGGTAACTGCTGAAAACTATCAGGATTTCACAGATTCAACAAAGGTTTATGACAAGGTTTCAAAACAGCTTGATTCAAGCAAGAGCCCAACAAAGAAAGTATGGCTTGATATTTACAACGCTTCAGATAACTTCTTAAGCTCAACATACCAGCCACTTCTTGAGAACTACGATGATCTGCTCAACCTGAAAGTAGATTACATCGGTGGTGATGGTCAGACAGAGTCTAACATTACAAACCGTCTTGGTAACCCGGGCGAATATGACGCATTTGCGATCAACATGGTTAAGACAGATAATGCAGCATCATACACAACACTTCTTAACAAATAAGATAACGGATCGGCAGGCAATAATGATTTAACTCAGAGGGGTGTCAGATACAAGATTTGATACCCTTCTTTTACTAAGAAAGGGAAGTAGAGATATGGCAGAAGATAAGAATAAATACATCTTATCGATTCAGGGCATGAGCAAATCATTCGGTAGAAACAAGGTTCTGGATCACATCAATCTGAATGTGAAACCGGGTTCGATCATGGGTCTTATGGGTGAGAACGGTGCCGGAAAATCGACAATGATGAAATGTCTCTTCGGAACCTATCAGAAGGACGAAGGAACTATAATATTAGATGGTAAAGAAGTAAACTTCTCAGGTCCAAAGGATGCCCTTGAAAACGGAGTTGCAATGGTTCATCAGGAGCTTAACCAGTGTCTTGAAAGAAGCGTTGTGGACAACCTGTTCCTGGGACGTTACCCAAAGAATTCCCTCGGTGTGATCGATGAGGGCAGAATGAAAAAAGAAGCTTCAGATTTGTTCAGAAAGCTCGGTATTACCGTAAATCTGACACAGCCGATGAAGAAAATGTCAGTATCGCAGCGTCAGATGTGTGAGATCGCAAAGGCTATTTCTTACAACTCAAAAGTAATTGTACTTGATGAGCCGACATCTTCACTGACAGCACCTGAGGTTGCAAAGCTGTTCAAGATGATGAGACAGTTAAAAGAACAGGGTATTTCCCTGATATATATATCACATAAAATGGATGAGATCTTCGAGATCTGTGACCAGATATCCGTTCTTCGAGATGGTAGTCTGGTAATGACAAAAGACAGTAAGGATACAAACATGAACGAACTGATCTCCGCAATGGTTGGTCGTTCCCTTGACAATAGATTCCCACCTGTAGACAATGAGCCTGGTGAGACAGTGCTCTCCGTACAGAACCTGTCAACAAAGTATGCACCAAAGCTCCAGAACATTACATTTGATGTTAAGAAAGGTGAGATTTTCGGACTGTATGGTCTGGTAGGTGCAGGTCGTACAGAGCTCCTTGAAACCATATTTGGTATGCGTACAAGAGCAGCAGGAAATGTACTTTATAATGGCAAGATGATGAACTTCTCATCACCAAAGGATGCCATGGATCATGGTTTTGCCCTGATCACAGAGGAAAGAAAAGCAAACGGACTTTTCCTGAAAGCAGATATCACATTTAATACAACAATTGCAAATATGAACCATTATAAGAGCGGAATCGCACTTAGCCATGACGATATGGTTCGTGCAACCGCAGAGGAGATCAAGGTCATGCATACAAAATGTATGGGACCGGATGATATGATCGCAAACCTCTCCGGTGGTAACCAGCAGAAGGTTATCTTCGGTAAATGGCTGGAGCGTTCGCCTAACGTATTTATGATGGATGATCCTACAAGAGGTATTGATGTAGGAGCCAAGTACGAGATCTATGAACTGATCATCAACATGGCAAAGCAGGGTAAAACGATCATCGTTGTATCCTCAGAGATGCCTGAGATCCTTGGTATCACAAACCGTATCGGTGTTATGTCGAACGGTCATCTTGCAGGAATTGTAAATACAAAAGAGACCAACCAGGAAGAATTATTAAGACTTAGTGCGAAATATTTGTAATAGAGAGGAGTTTTGGTTATGGCAGATAAAAGTAAGATCCTTTCGGCTGATGCAGAAGCAGCGCTTTTAAAGCCGATTGATGAATATGTAGGAAAAATACAGTCACAGATCGATGCACTCCGTGTAGACGGATCTGACAAGGTTCAGAGCTATAAGAACCAGATCGCAATTGCGAAGGAAGACAAGAACTTATCAAAGGATGAGAGAACAAAAGCAGTTGCAGCAGCAAAAGCCGGACTGGAAAAAGCAAAGAGTGTGGAAGCAGCAAACAAGGATAAAGTATCCAAGTTGATCGCAGAAGCAGAAAAGTACCTTTCCGAGAATTATAACAGCAAATACTATGATAAAGTAGTTGCAAGCTGCGAGGCAGAAAAAGCAGCAGAAAACGAAGCGTATGAGAAGGTTCGTGCAACGATCAAGACAGAGCACGAACAGACACTTGCCAAGCTGTCCGCTGCAGATGAGATCAAAGATGAGAAATATGTATATAAGAACAGATTGTTTGATGCACAGATGTCTCATGAATCCAGATTACAGGAGATTAAGGACAGAAAGCATGATGCATTTGCACATAAGTTCCATCTGATCGATCTCTTACGGATGTCCAAATACACATTTGGTCAGAAGCAGGCTCAGAAGATCGAGAATTACAAATACACATTTAATACATCCCAGTTCCTTTATAAGAACGGTCTGTATATCGTAATCATCCTGATCTTCATTGCACTTTGTATTATCACACCAATCGTTAAGAATACACAGTTATTAACCGTTACCAATATCCTGAATATCTTACAGCAGGCATCTCCTCGAATGTTCCTTGCACTCGGTGTTGCCGGTCTGATCTTACTTACAGGTACTGACCTTTCCATCGGACGTATGGTAGGTATGGGTATGGTTACAGCAACTATCATCATGCATAACGGCCCTAACACAGGTGGCGTATTCGGACATATCTTTGATTTCTCAAATATTCCGGCCGCTCCTAGAGCAATTCTTGCCCTGGTAGCCTGTATAATTCTTACAACAGTATTTGCAAGTATCGCAGGTTTCTTCATGGCGAAGTACAAGATGCATCCTTTCATCTCGACCATGGCGAACATGCTGATTATCTTTGGTTTAGTAACATACGCAACAAAGGGTGTATCATTCGGTGCGATTGATTCTTCCATCCCTAGCATGTTCATCCCTACATTTGGCAGCTTCCCATCTATTATTCTTTGGGCAATTGTAGCAATCATTGTTGTATGGTTCATCTGGAACAAGACAACATTTGGTAAGAATCTGTACGCTGTAGGTGGAAACCCGGAAGCAGCAGCAGTTTCAGGTATCTCAGTATTCAAAGTAACACTTGGCGCATTCATCCTTGCAGGTATCCTTTACGGATTCGGTTCATGGCTTGAATGTAACAGAATGGTAGGTTCCGGTAGTGCTGCTTATGGACAGGGCTGGGATATGGATGCCATTGCAGCCTGTGTAGTTGGTGGTGTATCATTTACAGGTGGTATCGGTAAGATCTCCGGTGTTGTAACTGGTGTACTTATCTTCACATCATTAACATACTCACTGACAATCCTTGGTATTGATACAAACCTTCAGTTCATTTTCGAAGGTATCATCATCCTTGCGGCTGTAACTCTTGACTGTCTCAAGTATGTACAGAAGAAGTAAGGAAATGTAATAATCGCTCACAAAAAAAACGATATAAATCAAAAGCCGCTCCGTTCGTCTTTGATATGCTTTCTGTCAGACTGACAGATGCAGGCTCCAGACTGAACGGGGCGGCTTTTAAAATATCAGGAGTACGCTGCTATTTTATTTGGGATATATACGGTAAAACGGGATTTTGGGGTTCATTCTGAACGTAGATTTGTTATAATAAGGAACAGATAGAAAGAATAAAAGAGGAATGAGATATGGATAATTATAAAGTGGTACTCGTCGATGACGAGGTGGAAGTAATCGATGCGATCGAACAGAGAATTCATTGGGATATATTAGGATTTGAAGTCGTTGGAAGTGCGACAAATGGTGTGAAAGCACTGGAGCTTGTGGAGAAGCAGCAGCCGGATGTCGTGATAACGGATATCAAGATGCCATATATGGATGGACTGGAGCTTGCCAGAAGATTGAATAAAGAATATCAGAATATCCATATCATCATTTTTACAGGATTTGATGAGTTTGAATATGCGAAGGAAGCGGTTCATCTGGAAGTAGAGGAATACATGCTGAAACCGATCAATGCGCTGGAGCTTACGGAATGTATGAAACGATTGAAAAAGACGCTGGATAAGGAGAGAGAAGAACGTCTGAATGTAACAAAGCTTGAGAATTATCTAAAGGATTCCCTTCCGGTGCTTCAGACGAATCTGTTTGTTTCGTTGATCGAGGGTCGTGTAAATGAAGAATATTGCGAGAAATTTTTGAATGCGTATCAGATCGATATAAAAGGACCGTATTATTGCTGTGCGATCTTTCATACCTCGGAGCATCATGTTCCGGATGGTATGAATCCATTGCTGCTTGCCATGTCAGTCGAGCATGAGATCAAGGATCGTTTAGCACCGGAATGGAAGAATCATATGTTCACATATCTGGGAAATGCGCTTATGATCATAGAACTGGAAACGGAAGAAATGGTCGTTGCATTTACAGATGCCTGTGACCGATTCTGCAAATGGGCATATCGTGTTATGGGAGCTGTTGTGACTGCGGGAATCGGAAGAGTCTGTGATAATTTGATCAGCGTTAATTCTTCTTATGATGGAGCAAGAGAAGCAGTTTCTTATCGTGTATTATATGGAACGAGCCGTGCGATCAATATTGGTGAGATCGCACCGAAGGAGCAGGAGATCCTGATCCAGCCGGAGGATACAAAGATGCATGATCTGTTCAAGGCTATTCATCTGGGAGTACCGGAGACACTTGAACAGTCGGTGCGGAAGGAAGTGGAGAAGCTTCACAATAATGCGCAGACTGTGAACCAGTATAACCTTGCGATCATGGAGATGGTGGGAGCATTTTATCGATTCTGTGCTAATAATTTTATAGATTTTAATGAGTTTTGCGGTAATGTCGGAAATCCATACGAACGTGTACCGGAGATGGATGAAAGCACATTAACCGCGTGGATGATTGATTCGGCAAAAGCCATCAGTGAGGAGCTGAAAAATGCCAGAAACAGTACATCGAGACGTATGGTTACAGATGCGCAGAATCTGGTGCATGACAGGTATATGGAGCCGAATCTTTCCCTGGATACCGTGTGCTCGGCACTTGGAGTATCGAATTCTTATTTTTCCAGTGTATTTAAAAAAGAGACAGGAAAAGCATTTGTAACATATCTGACCGATTACCGGATGGATCATGCGGCAGAACTGATTCTCGAAACAAATGAGAAAAGTTATCAGATTGCAGAGCGGGTCGGTTATCTTGATGCAAATTATTTCAGTTATGTATTTAAGAAGCGTTTTGGGGTTTCGCCATCCAAATACAGAACGGAGCATCTGAAAAAATAAAGGGTAAATAAGGGGAAGCGTGTTGAAGGATATAAGAAAGAATAAAAAGAAGAAAAATGAAAGTTCTATTATCGGACGTCTTCGGGGGTGGTTTTATCACGGCAGATTTATAGGTTTTGATATTCAGTCGATCATTATGACGGTGCTTACTGCCCTGACGATCATCACAACCGTTATCATGGGTCTGCTGTTGTATAATCGTTTTAAGATGGCAATTAAGCAGACTGCGGTCACGAATACGGAAAATATGGTGGAAAATACTGTTGAAAAGCTGGATGCGGATCTGTTAAATGTGCGTCAGATTACGAATGCGGTGAATTATAATATTATTCAGGAATATGATATTTCCAGTCGGGATTTTAACCGGCAGTTCAGTCTGTTATATGAGATTAATGCCGATAAAATTCAGAGTATGGCATTATATGATGATAAAGGAAATCTTCTTACGGCAGAACCGGTCGCGGTACAGAAGGATGCTGTGGAACCGTCGGAACAGGACTGGTATCAGGATGCAGAGGCAGATATCGAGAATATTCATTTCTCTATACCGCATATCCAGAATCTGTTTGTCGATGGCACATATCGATATTACTGGGTTGTATCTCTCAGCCGTTCAGTTGATATCAACGATGGTGAGCAGCCGGGAAGTGGTGTCCTTCTGGTCGATATGAAATATTCGGTGATAGAGGATACATTGGCGCGGATCAACGATGCGTCAAATGGCATCTATTATTACCTGTGCAGCCGTGATGGTCAGATGATCTATCATCCGCGCGGAACCGATATGGACAGAGGATATTTCAAAGAAGAATACAGAGATGCAGCAACCTATGAGGATGGAACATATGAACTTACGGTCAATGGCAGGACAAGCAATGTGATCGTAAATAGTGTTGCTTATACCGGATGGAAGGTGGTCGGTGTAGTTCCGGAAAGTGTACAGATCGCGAGCATCAATCGGTTCCGGTATTATATCATTACAACAGTTATCATTCTTATGATGATGCTTTTAGGTGTGAACCGTATTATTTCGAAGAAGATATCCAGGCCGATTCTGAAGTTAAATGAATCAGTCAAAGCATATGAGGCAGGTGGTCCGACAGATATCTACATCGGTGGATCGTCCGAGATCCGTCATCTGGGATATTCCGTTCAGAAATCCTATGAACAGATCGAAGCTTTGATGCAGGAGATCATACGGGAACAGACGGAACGAAGAAAGAGTGAGATGGATGCGCTGCAGAGCCAGATCAATCCGCATTTCCTCTACAATACCTTGGAATCCATCACATGGATGGTAGAAGCAAAGAAGAACCTGGATGCGGTGTTTATGATCTCAGAGCTTGCAAAGCTGCTTCGTATCAGTCTGTCAAAGGGCAGAACGGTGATCAGAATATCGGATGAGATCCAACATAGCAGAAGTTATATGAATATTCAAAAAGTTCGATATAAGGAGCGTTTTCAGATCGAATTTGATATTGATGAAGAGATTAATGAGTACTGTACAGTAAAGCTGATCGTTCAGCCGATTCTTGAAAATGCCATTTATTATGGTGTAGGGAATATGGATGAGGATGACGGCGGCAAAATCACGATCCGGGGAGAGAAAAAGGACGACGATATATATATTTCCGTAGAAGATAATGGTTTGGGAATGAATGAGGACATTGTAGAGAATATATTAAAAGATAATAACAAAGTACCAAAACATGGTTCAGGTGTCGGTCTGATCAATGTTCATTCCAGAATTCAGTTGATGTTTGGAAATGAATATGGTCTGGAGGTTTACAGTGAGCCGGACGAGGGTACAAGGATTGTGATCCACATACCGGCTATTCCATATACAGAGGAGAATCGGGAACAGCTTGAAACACAAAATTATGGAAAGGGGAGAGTGACAGATGAAGAGAAATAGAATTACTTTCCTCATAGCAGAGCTGATCCTGGTTGCCATTGCCGGTATATTTATCAACCGGATCTTTCGGGAAGATAATCCACAGAAACGTGTGGCAGTTATTCTTCCGGATTCCGGTAATACCAGATGGGAAGGTCTGGTTAATGGACTGAAGCAGTCTGCGCAGGTAAATAATATTCATTTGATCATCTGTAATACAGATGAGATCGTAAGTGTAGATGATGAAAAAGAGCTGATCGATGAACAGCTTGAAAATGATGTGGATGCATTTATCATCTGTCCGGCTCCCGGAACAGATACAAAAGATATGCTTACGTCTTTGCAGGCGGAGAAAGAGACCTTTGTTCTGATAACGGAGGATGCATATATGGCAGATGACACAGAATCGACCGGATTTGTAACGATAAAGCCGGATAACTATCAGATCGGCTATACTCTCGGCAGGCAGATCATAAAAAATGATACAGATAAGTCGGCAGGCAAGAAGATCGGAGTGATTGTCGGACGGGCAGAGACTGAGGCAAGTGTCAGCCGTGTAAAGGGACTTACCGATGCACTTGCAGGATATAACTGTGAGTTTGTCTGGACATATAATCAGAATAGCGGTAAAGATACCTGTAAGGCGGTGGATTCTCTGGAAGCGGTTGATTATATAGCAGCTATGGATACAGAAGCTCTCGATACACTCGGAGAAAATGCTGAAAATGGGTATTATAAAGGGGCAGAAATATATGGGGTAGGTACAAGCATGAAATCCATAGCCCTGCTTGATTACAACAAGATTAAATGCCTTGTTGTGCCGGATGGGTACAGCATCGGTTATGAGAGTGTAAATGAGCTCGCAAAGAAACTTGGACGACCATTATATACATTAAAAAGTCATGAAGAAGCGATACGGGTAATCTATAAGGATGACCTGTTTTCGGAAGAGACAGAAAGGTTTTTATATTCGTATGAATAGAAAGAAAATAAGAAAAATAATAGCCTGTATATGCATATTGGCAGTTATGATGTCTCTGGTATCCTGCGACAGCAGGAAAAATCAGAAAGACAGAACTCTGCGGGTCGGCGTTGTTACGTATACGCCGGATGATCCGTTTATCAATGCAATGACAGATATATTGAAGGAGGATCTGAAAGCATTAGAAGCAAGTGATATGAAGGTTATCGTATCAGTCAGAAGCGGAGATAACAGTCAGCAGGAGCAGGATGAAGTGGTGGAGGAAATGATCGATGCCGGATGCGATGTGCTTTGTGTAAATCTGGTCGATCGAACTGCTCCGTCAAATATTATAAGACTCGCAAGACAGAATAATATTCCGGTGATTTTCTTTAACAGAGAGCCGGTAAGAGAGGATCTGCTGCAATGGGATAAGCTGTATTATGTCGGATGTGATGCAGCACAGTCCGGCGAGATGCAGGGGGAGATTGCTGCGGAATATATAAAGAATCATCCGGAGGTGGATCGCAATCAGGATGGTAAGATCCAGTATGTACTCTTAGAGGGTGAAGCCGGACATCAGGATGCGATCAGCCGGACAGACTGTTCGGTAAAGACCATTCTTGAAAATGGTGTGAAGCTTGAGAAACTGACCTATCAGTTTGCAGACTGGAACCGCGCACAGGCAGAGAACCGAATGAGCCGGTTGATCAGTCAATATGGGGATCAGATAGAAATGCTTATTTCCAATAATGATGAGATGGCACTCGGTGCAGTCGAGGCTTATAAGAATGCCGGATATATGCAGAGTGATTATCCGGTCATCTTTGGTATCGATGGATTAGATGATGCGCTGGAAGCTGTTCGGCTGGGCACTATGCAAGGAACTGTCTATAATGACAGAGAAGCACAGGCAAGAAAGATTGCACTGATTGCAGTAGCCTTGTTCCGTGGAAATGATGTGAGCGTATTAGGACTTGAGGATGAACGGTATTATATGGCACAGTATCGTAAGGTCGATGTCGATAATGTGGATGAATTTTTGCAAAAATAGCTATGCAACAGGAGGTTTGCAGGTATGCAGGATATATGGATTGAATCTTTTTATAATGAAATTGATGCTGAGAAACGACAGGCATTTCTAAAAGAACATACAGGAGATCCAAAGGACGAATTGGACGCATTTCGAGAGAAGCTCTGGATTGCCCGGTATGGCAAACGAAAACCAAAGAATGATGCATTTGTGGGCTATCTGATGCAGATGAAATATATCGCAGAAGGTGGCGGCATGAGCCTTGGCGCACAGAAAAGAAAGCAGGCTGCGGAAGTCCTGACAGGTTTATTCCTCGGAAACTATGACAATCTGGATATCGAGAAGCAGGAAATGATATTTTATGAGATTAAAAATGCTTTCCTGAAGCTGATCGGTGTCAGCAAGAACGGACGTGGATTTACTTCTGTTGTATTTGGCATGGGGCAGTTATCCGATGAAAGTGTAGCAAAGAAGATCGCAGATCAGGTCAGCACGATCGCATTTGCCACACCGCATATGCTTCATATGGATAAGGAGTTTGCGGTATTCCAACAGGCAGCACTTGAAGCCTTTCGACAGGAATTCCCGAACCGGGAGCATTTTCTGAAGAAGTAGGGGTGTCCGTGATATGGTGTTGGATAGTTATCAGGACATGCAGGATATTGTTAAATATGCGGTTATAAAAAGAGCGTTATAGGGCAAAAAAGCCAGATAAACATTAATTATTGTGTTTATCTGGCTTTTTTATGATTCTCTATGCATTCTCCTGCGTAGCAGCACCTTCGTATACGGCTTCGTTTGTAAGTTCAATGCCGAGCTTCTTAAAGGTTGTCATGTCGACTGTGGACAGGATCGATGATACATGGAGCTGGCAGCCGGACAGCTTTGGAAGCTGTTCCAATGCATGCTTTGCATTTGGATCGGATACAGCACACATGGATAATGCGATCAGAACTTCGTCGGTATGAAGACGAGGATTCTTGCTGCCAAGGTATCCGGTCTTTAAGTGCTGGATCGGTTCTATAAAGGTACGTGAGATCAGATGTGTATTTTTATCAATATTTCCAAGTACCTTAATTGCATTTAATAATACAGCAGATGCAGGACCGAGCAGATCGGAAGTGGAACCGGTAACGATCGTTCCGTCCGGCAGTTCTAAGGCTGCGGCGGCTGAACCGTTTTCCTGTGCAAGGTTATTTGCAACCGGAACAACAGCGCGGTCGTTGACTGTGATCTTCGCCTGATTCATGATAAGTTCCTGTTTGTATACTTCGTCTTTGGTCGCTTCGTCTTTGACGAAACGGTTCAGAGACTGGTAATATCGTCTGATAATTTCCTGCTTGGACGCTTCTCTGCAGGCTTCGTCGTCAATGATGCAGTTTCCCGCCATATTTACACCCATATCGGTTGGAGATTTGTATGGACAGTATCCATAGATTCCTTCGAACATGGAAGCCAGAACCGGATAGATCTCGATATCACGGTTGTAATTGACGGTTGTTTCACCATAAGCTTCCAGATGGAAAGGATCGATCATGTTGACATCATTTAAGTCTGCGGTAGCAGCTTCATAAGCCAGATTGACTGGATGCTTAAGTGGGATATTCCAGATCGGAAAAGTCTCAAATTTGGCATAGCCGGCCTTGATGCCACGCTTGTTCTCATGGTACAGCTGTGACAGACAGGTCGCCATCTTGCCGCTTCCCGGACCCGGTGCGGTAACAATGACAAGCGGACGGGTTGTCTCTACATAATCATTTTTTCCATAGCCTTCATCACTTACGATATAGTCAATGTTATTCGGATAACCCTCGATGGAATAGTGATGGTAGACCTTGATGCCGATCGCTTCCAGTTTCTTCTGGAAAATATCGGCAGATGGCTGTCCGGCATATCGTGTGATAACCACGCTGCTGACATACAGCCCTTTCTTTTTATATACATCGATCAGACGGATAACATCCTGATCGTATGTGATTCCCAGATCGTGACGGATCTTATTGCGCTCGATATCGGCGGCGTTGATCGAGATGATCATTTCTGCCTGATCTGCAAGCTGTAAGAGCATCTGTAATTTGCTGTCCGGTGCAAATCCCGGAAGTACGCGGGAGGCATGATAGTCGTCAAATAATTTGCCGCCAAATTCCAGATACAGTTTATCTCCAAATTGTTCGATACGTTCCCTGATGTGCGCAGACTGCATGGACAGGTACTTGTCATTGTCGAAGCCAATGCGTTTCATTTTTTGAAATTCTCCTTCGTAAATTAATCAATATACGGAAGACACTTAAGAAAATGAAGTGCCCTATAAGAGAATACCACAGAGAGGGGAGAAAATATAGAGAAAATTTGCTCAAGGCTTCGATTTTCCCCAATATCCTTCTATAGCTTCCTGATTCAACCCTTCGCCGATGACAATCAGGATTGCCTGTCCATTTGGGATCGGCTCAATCTCGGTCTTCTGGTGTGTGACGTTGATGGATATCCAGCTTCCATCAGCGAGCTTCTGGAATCCTTTAATCCGGAAGACCTTACCACAGGCTGGATCGAGCAGGATTTTCTGGCAGCTTTCTTTTAAGAAATCCTCTGTAAAATCCATATTCATGAAGTACAGACTGTCGTAGGTCTGTTTGTCGTCAAACCAGAGTTTCGTATAATTGGCATCCTGATAGCCGGATGAGAGGATCGCTTTATAGTCTTCATCGGTCAGATCTTTCCAGTCCTTTTCCAGAACTATCTGCTTTGGCGTGGACTTAGAATGCAGAATGTCAAATGACTGTTTTACATAATCTTTGGTAGAGGTTAACTGTTCCGGTGTGACTTCCTGTGAATGACTGTATAAGACAGTGCCGGCCTGTGCCACCTGAGAAGCCAGAAGATAACGGGAAGCTTCGGAGAGATTCTGCTCCAGTGTGGCATCGATGATCGTGATAACATTTCCAATCGTGTACCAACGGTCAAGCGGATCTTCGTGCAGGGCATCAAAGAATTCATCCATATCGAAGATGCCGGATGGCTCTACCAGAACGCGGTCATAACCACACATTCCCATTGCGATCAGCTTGGTTTTGAATCGTCTGCGGTGACAGTCGGCATCACAACCGCCGGCAACCATTTCCAGTGTACAGTTATCACCAAGGATATCCTGTAACAGCATGGCATCGACATTCACTGCACCAAAATCGTTTTCAAGAATGCCGATATTTAAGCCCTGATCGATCAGGTATTTGGCATATTTCCTTATAAATGTAGTTTTACCGGAACCTAAGAATCCGGTGATCAAATCTATCTGAATCATAAAAATCACCTCTTGCTGTATTTGCAGATGATATTCACACGAATACCATCTGCAATCACATTCTAGCATAGGTGGGGGAAAAAGAAAATCGAAGGAATGGGAAAAAGTTATCTTGTCTGAATCCCATCCATAAGGTATAGTAACCTTATCACGAAATAAACGGAAAAGGGTAAGACGAATGATTTTAAATGTAGAAAATTTGACACATGGTTTTGGAGACAGAGCCATTTTCAATAATGTATCTTTCCGGCTGCTTGCCGGTGAACATATCGGACTGGTTGGAGCAAATGGTGAAGGTAAAAGTACCTTTATGAATATTGTGACAGGAACACTTGCACCGGATGAAGGTAAGGTGGAATGGAACAAGCATGTGCGTGTTGGCTATCTGGATCAGCATGCGGTGCTGGAAAAGGGAATGACGATCGAATCTGTGCTGAAGTCAGCATTTTCCTATCTGTTTGAGATGGAGGAGAAGATCAACCAGATTTATGACAGCATGGCGGATGCAACGGATGATGAGATCATGGAAATGATGGAGGAAGTCGGCACGCTGCAGGATCTTCTGACAAATCATGATTTCTATATGATCGATGCCAAGACGGAACAGGTAGCGAGAGCGCTGGGGCTTCTGGAACTTGGACTGGATCATGACGTAACAGATCTGAGCGGTGGTCAGCGTACCAAGGTTTTGCTTGCAAAGCTGTTACTTGAGAAGCCGGAGATCCTGCTGCTTGATGAGCCGACAAACTATCTGGATGCAGAACATATCGAGTGGTTGAAGCGGTATCTGCAGGAGTATGAGAACGCATTTATATTGATCAGTCACGATATTCCGTTTTTGAATGATGTTGTAAATATAATCTATCATATGGAGAATCAGGAGTTAAACCGATATGTTGGCAATTATGACAAATTCTTAGAGGTATATGAGGCGAGAAAGGCACAGCAGGAGGCGGCATATCGGAAACAGCAGCAGGAGATCAGTGAATTGAAGGATTTCGTTGCCAGAAATAAAGCGCGTGTTGCCACAAGAAATATGGCGATGTCCAGACAGAAGAAGCTGGACAAGATGGATGTGATAGAACTTGCGAGGGAGCGCCCGAAGCCGGAATTTTATTTCAAAGAGGCGAGAACACCGGGCAAGATGTTATTTGAAACTGAGGATCTGGTGATCGGGTATGACAAACGGGCACCACTTTCCAAACCGATCAACCTGCGAATGGAGCGTGGAGAAAAGATCGCGATCGTTGGTACAAATGGTATAGGAAAGAGTACGCTGCTTAAGAGTTTGCTTGGAATCATCAAGCCGATATCCGGTACGGTACATCTGGGTGATTATCTGTATAAAGGTTATTTTGAACAGGAAATGGCCGGAACAGAAAATACCTGTCTGGAAGAAATCTGGCAGGAATTTCCGGGATTTTCACAGTATGAGGTGCGATCGGCACTTGCCAAATGTGGACTGACAACCAAGCATATCGAGAGTAAGGTAAAGGTATTAAGCGGTGGAGAGCAGGCAAAGGTACGCCTGTGTAAACTGATCAATCAGGAGACGAATCTGTTGATCCTCGATGAGCCGACAAACCATCTGGATGTGGATGCAAAGGACGAATTGAAGCGAGCATTGAAAGACTATCACGGTTCGGTTTTGTTAGTCTGCCATGAGCCGGAGTTCTATTCGGATATCGTGACAAAGGTGTGGAATCTGGAAGAGTACAGTGTGCTGACACTGTAATAAAGAAAGGTATTGCAGGCAGTTTTTATGTAGAAAATATAAGGCTGTCTGTAATTGATAGCACATATAGTTTAGTATGAGAAATGAAGTTATAAATATGAGGTGAAGAACGTCTACAATTCGTAGGAATATAGACGGCTATAAATATGCTGACAGAGATAATACTGAATGACAAAGTGACAAATGAAAACATCCGGGTACAGGTTATAAGATCCGGGAGAAAAAGTCTTGGTCTGGAGGTGCGACCGGATGGAACGGTACTTGCAAGGATTCCGGCGAGATTATCTGACTGGGAATTAAAAGCATTTATAGAGAAACAACAGGATTGGATCTTAAAGAAGGTGGATCAGGTAAAAAAGCGTGCGGATGCACGAACGAAAATTAAGGTTCCATCTGTGGATGCGTTATCAGATGCAGAGATTCAGAAGATCAAGGATAAGATAGCAGATCGGGTAAAGTATTATTGTGCGGTTATGCAGGTGACAGTTGGGCGCATCACGATCCGCAACCAGAAGACCAGATGGGGAAGCTGCAGCAGTGCCGGAAATGTGAATTTTAATTATCAGTTATATTATCTGCCGGATGAATTACTTGACTATGTGGTAGTGCATGAGCTGGCACATAGACGACATATGAATCATTCCAAAGAATTCTGGTCAGAGGTAGCGCGGTATTGCCCGGACTATAGAGCGAGACGGAAGCAGTTAAAAGAATATCAACTGGCGAATTAAAACCTGAAATGTAAAGGAAGTTTAATATGGGATTATTTCGAAAAAAGAAAGAGCAGGCATCATATGACAGTCAGAGTAAACGACCGGTCATCAAATGCAGCATCTGCACCGGTGAACAGGTCGCTGGTTTTCAGGATATTCATAACGGAATATTTGAAGATATCATGTTGATCCGTGGAAAAGAAGATCTGAAAGTCTTCCGGAAAAAATATGGAATCTCGCAGGATGCGGAGATTCCAAAGATATATTGATTTTCTTTCATATTTTCAATATGATCGCCGAGTGTAACCCCGTCTTTGTTTATATCAATGTCTTTAATACCCATAATAGTACCTCCTGAAAAAATAGTTCCTATATTATCTATAATACAGAGTTCATAACAAATAGCAAAAAGGAGTTTAACAGTGACACAGGAAAATTTAGTAAGATTTGAGTTCCGAAATATTAAAAAGAATGAAGCAGAGCAAACAGCAGAGATCGAACGGATCTGTTTTCCTCCGAATGAGGCCTGCACTCCGGAGATGATGCATTTGCGTGTGGAGAAAGTGCCGGAAATGTTTCTGGTTGCGGTAGATAAAGCAACAGGTAAGATTGCCGGATTTATTAATGGTCTGTCTACAAATGAAACGGTTTTGCGTGATGAATTTTTTCAGAATGCAGATCTGTATGATCCTGCCGGAGAAAATGTAATGATCCTTGGTGTTGATGTTTTGCCGGAATATCGCAGGATTGGGCTGGCTTCCGAGATGATGGAATGTTATAAGAACAGGGAAAGACAGAATGGACGAAAGCGACTGATCCTTACCTGTCTGGAATCCAAGGTTGCCATGTACCGGAAGATGGGATATGAGGATAACGGCATGTCGGTTTCTTCGTGGGGCGGCGAACAGTGGCACGAGATGACGTGTAAACTGGGAAAGGGTATCCCGGAGGCAATTGCAAAGACAGCGTTGGAGCTTGGATAAGGAGAAAGAATATGCATACATTAGAAGCAGCCAGAAAATATGAAAAAGAATATGAAGTTGATGCTGATAAAAGACCGTTATTTCATGTGACACCACCGATCGGCTGGATGAATGATCCCAATGGATTTTCAGTATATAAGGGACAAATCCATTTGTTTTATCAATATCATCCATATAGCAATGTATGGGGACCGATGCATTGGGGGCATCAGGTAAGTGAAGATATGATAAGTTGGAAGCAGTATCCGACGGCACTTGCACCGGATAAGGAATACGATGAGGAAGGATGCTTTTCCGGTTCGGCAGTTATGACAAATCTTGGACATGTGTTGTTTTATACAGGAGTCAGTAAAGATAAGAATGGTGGCTGCAATCTTCAGAATCAGTGTATGGCAGTTGGAGATGGTGTAGGTTATAAGAAGCTGAAGAACAATCCTGTTCTCACAGGAGCGGTGATGCCGGAGGGATTCAGCCATATTGATTTCAGAGATCCGAAGGTATGGGAAGAAGATGGTATTTACTATATGCTGACCTGCAGCCGGGATGCTCAGAATAAAGGAATGATCGCGTTATTTTCAAATCCTGAAATACATCAATATCTGGAAAAAACAGAGCTTACCGAACAGGAGGCAGAAGCCTTTGAGAAAGCAGCAGGTTGTTGGAAATATGAAGGTGTATTTGCAGAGCACATGGAACGGTTAGGAAGCGTATGGGAATGTCCGGATTATTTCAGGTTGGACGGAAAAGATGTGCTGTTGTTTTCACCACCTGATGTACAGGCGCAGGAAAATGAACTGCATAATGGTAATAATGCGATCTATGTTGTTGGAACATATGATCATGCAAAAAAGCAGTTTCAAATGGGGCAGCCACATACACTTGATAAAGGTCTGGATTTTTATGCATCACAGACGACAGAACTTCCGGATGGAAGGAGAATCCTGATCGCATGGATGCAGTCATGGCATAATTCATTTATCCCAGATGGACAGGAGTGGCAGGGCATGATGACAATCCCAAGAGAATTATATCTGTCAGATGGCAGGATCATCCAGAAGCCTGTGAAAGAACTGGAGCAATATCGGGTTCGGCCGGTTTCATATTCGAATGAAAAGGTAGAAGGCGGGCAGAACTTTGATGGGATAGAGGGAAGAACGCTGGATATGACAGTAATAATAAAATCCGGTGAATTTCAGGAGTTTTATATAGATGTAGCAAAAGATGCAGAGCATTATACCAGAATTACATATAACAGAAGAAAACGGGAGATCGAAGTTGACCGGACATTTGCCGGAATGAACCGGGATGTAGTCTGCATCAGGCGGGCAGAGGTAGAATCGGAAGCAGAACGGATAACATTACGGTTTATTCTTGACCGCAATTCGGTAGAACTGTTTGTGAATGACGGAGCGTTGTCAATGAGTACAGCAATTTATACGCCACAGACAGCAGATGGCATTTCGTTTTTCTGTGATGGAAATGCGATAATCGATATAGAAAAGTTCGATATTGAGATTCCGATGAACAGATAAATTCTGATACCGGTTATAGAAATAGTAATCTGAAATACCGACAATGCAATGAATCTATTTGACGGATAAACCACATGTAGTATAATAAACATGACCATTCGTTTAGAAATAAGTGCGGCATTTGTCGTATTACCCATGACTCTTTTTTCTATTGCGTAGGCAGAGCGGAGCTTTCAGGAGGTAGCGGATGGCCTTTTTTGTGTAAAAGCACCGAAGAACAGGACGTGGAATAGAAGGTCTCGGTGTATGCAATATGCAGGGCTTTTCATGTAAAGAGGCGCATAGATCAGACAGGAGGAAGCACTACAATGAAGATGATATCGTGGAATGTAAACGGAATTCGCGCATGTGTTGGAAAGAATTTTATGGATTTCTTTAAAGAGGCAGATGCAGATATTTTTTGTATTCAGGAATCAAAAATGCAGGAAGGACAGCTTCAACTGGAGCTTCCGGGTTATTATCAATATTGGAATTATGCAGAGAAAAAGGGATATTCCGGAACTGCTATTTTCGCAAAGAAAGAGCCGTTGTCAGTGGCATATGGAATCGGTATAGAAGAACACGACCATGAGGGACGAGTCATCACACTCGAATATGATAATTTTTATATGGTCACTGTATATACGCCAAATTCACAGAATGAGCTTGCCAGACTGGACTATCGTATGAAGTGGGAGGATGATTTCAGAGAGTATCTGAAGCAGTTGGAACAGACAAAGCCGGTGGTAGTATGTGGGGATATGAATGTGGCACATACAGAGATCGATCTGAAAAATCCAAAGACCAATCGTAAGAACGCCGGATTTACAGATGAGGAAAGAGAAAAATTCAGTACCCTGCTTGACAGTGGATTTATTGATACGTTTCGTTTTTTTAATCCGGACGCAGAAGGCATTTATTCCTGGTGGTCTTACCGTTTTAAGGCAAGAGAGAAGAATGCCGGATGGCGGATCGACTATTTCCTGACCTCAAAGGCTCTGGAATCCAGACTTGTGGATGCAAAGATCCATACAGAGGTGTTGGGTTCCGATCATTGTCCGGTAGAACTTGATATTGACCTGTAACGGTGCCATTTATAAGAATAAATGCATACTAACAGGCGAAAGCAAAGATTACAGCACTTGCGGGTGTAGAAGAATAGAAAAATGATAAAAGGAGAAATTATATATGCCAGTTTTTGATTTCAGTGATAAACCGGTAAAGAATGAGGATACGGTTTGTACCTATACGGCATTTCAGTCAAATGCAAAGGAAAAGACACCGGAGGAACCGATTCTGGTGTTAGATAACAGTGAGAGACAGTGGATCCATCATGCGCTGGGCGTTTTTATAAATCCGGCAAAGCGTACTGCTTTTGAATTTAAGGAAAATGGGGAGACATTTTCAGCAGATATTTTAAAGATTGATTCCAGATTTGTCAGTCTGATCAAATGGTTGGGAGAAAATCATATCAGTGTACGTCTGTCCGGTAAAAATCTGGAAGATGGATATGCAGTATACAGAATTCGTGAGACAGCATTTGGTGGCGGAACCAAGTTATCTGCGGCAGATGGATTTTTACAGTTTATGATCGAACGACTGCTTGCAAGTACAGCATCAGAGGAAGTCGAGGAGGATGACGATGCGGATGAGGAAGGCGACGATATGAAGCTGACCAGTCTTCAGAGCATTTCTGATTTTATGACATGTGCGGGCAGAACGATGCCGGATAATATCCGTCTCTGGGCGAGACGAAATCTTGCTGTTGCCAGATCCAACGAGGTGTCACCGGAGGAGCGTCGTCATGCACAGAGAGCACTCTCGATCATGATGAATATTCAGTGGAAGAGCAATTATTTTGAAGCAATCGATCCGGTTGAAGCAAGACGAATCCTGGATGAAGAATTATATGGAATGGAACGTGTAAAGCAGAGAATTATGGAGACGGTTATCCAGATCAACCGAACTCATACCCTTCCTGCTTATGGACTTCTGTTGGTCGGACCTGCCGGTACCGGAAAATCACAGATCGCGTATGCGGTTGCCCGTATTCTGAAACTACCATGGACAACCCTTGATATGAGTTCGATCAATGATCCGGAGCAGCTTACAGGAAGCTCCAGAATCTATGCAAATGCAAAGCCGGGTATCATCATGGAAGCATTCTCGATCGCAGGAGAATCCAATCTGGTATTTATTATCAATGAGCTTGATAAGGCTGCATCCGGAAAGGGAAATGGAAATCCCGCGGATGTACTTCTGACATTGCTTGATAACCTTGGATTTACAGATAACTACATGGAGTGTATGATCCCGACCGTTGGCGTATATCCGATCGCAACGGCAAATAATAAAGAAGATATCAGTGCGCCATTGATGTCACGTTTTGCGGTTATCGACATACCGGATTATACCTTTGAAGAAAAGAAGATCATTTTCAGTAAATTTGCATTGCCAAAGGTATTGAAGCGGATCGGTCTGAAAGAAAATGAATGTATCATTACAGAGGATGGGCTGGATGCGGTCATTGAAGAATTCAAAAATACATCCGGTATCCGTGATCTGGAGCAGGCAGCCGAGCATCTGGCAGCAAATGCACTTTACCGGATCGAGGTAGATCATGTACCACAGGTGACATTTGATGCGGAAGGCGTAAGACATTTATTCCTGTAGGAGATTTCCTGTAGGAATGTTACCGGACGGCTGTTTTTAGTTAAATGAAAATGGAGCATAAGTAGAAATGATAAAATTAGTTGCAAGTGACGTGGATGGAACTCTTGTTCCTGACGGAACATTTGAGATCGATCCTGAGATCTATGATGTGATAAAGAAACTGAAAGAAAAGGGTATTACCTTTGTGGCAGCAAGCGGCAGACAGTATGCGAGCCTTAAGAAGTTATTTGCACCGGTTGCAGACCGGATCTTATATATCCCGGATAATGGCGGATTTGTCAGAGGAAGCAAGGGCGAAACATGGCTCAAACGTCCGATGGAGAAAGACTTGATCCGTGCGATTGTGGAGGATGCAGAGAAGCTGCCGGATGTAGAGCTGATGCTCTGTGGAAGGGATTATGCATATGTTGGAAGCGAGGATGGACGACTGTATAACTGGATGCGGGAAGCATACCACTATGAGATCAAGGCAGTGCCGGATCTTACCGATATTGATGATGATATCGTGAAGATCTCGATATTCCACCCGGAGGATGCAGAGCGGATCGTAAAAGACTGGTTTTATGACAAATGGAAGGATACCGTTCTGCTGGCACCTGCCGGAGTTTACTGGGTAGACTGTTCGGAACCATCAATCAACAAGGGAAGTGCATTGCAGTTTCTGCTTGATAAATATGAGATCAAACCGGATGAAGTTATGGTATTTGGTGATAATATCAATGACCTTGGTATGCTTGCCTGTGCAAAGGAAAGCTATGCGATCGGAAGTGCCAGAGATGAGGTAAAGCAGGCAGCAGCCCATGTAGCAGATACGATGCGCAATCAGGGTGTGATCAAGGTGTTAAAGGAGCAGCTGTTAAAATAAACTTAGACAGTAGTTGTGATTGAAAAAGGAGTGAAGCCTGATGGCATGTACAACGATATTAGTTGGAAAGAAGGCATCCTATGATGGATCAACGATCATTGCCAGAAACGATGATTCAGGATCCGGTCATTATATGCCGAAGAAATTTGTAGTCGTAGAACCGGAAGAACAGCCAAAGATCTACCATTCGGTTCTGGCGCATCTGGAAATTCCGCTTCCGGAAGAAGCGATGCGCTATACCTCGATGCCAAATGCAGTCGATGGTGAGGGCATCTGGGCGGCAAGCGGTGTAAATGCAGCCCATGTTGCAATGACAGCGACCGAAACCATTACATCGAATCCGAGAGTGCTCGGTGCAGATCCTCTGGTCGAGTATCAGCCGGCAGAGAACGGAAACGAAGAAATATCGGGCGGAATCGGAGAAGAAGATATTGTCTGTCTGGTACTCCCATATATAAGAAGTGCGAGAGCAGGTGTAGAACGTCTTGGAAATCTGCTTGAAACGTACGGAACCTACGAGATGAATGGAATCGCATTCCAGGATCAGGATGAGATCTGGTGGATGGAGACGATCGGAGGACATCACTGGATCGCGAAGAAAGTGCCGGATGATGTCTATGTTGTGATGCCGAATCAGTTCGGCACGGATGTATTTGATATGAAGGATGCATTAACGGATCAGAACGCACATATGTGCTCAAAAGATCTGGCGGAATTTATCGAGAAGAATCATCTGGATCTGACTATTAGAAGAAGCACAGAACGTAAGGACGAAGATGCGGATCTGCCGTTTGGTAGATTCATTAATCCAAGAGAGATATTTGGCAGCCATGATGATTCGGATCATGTCTACAATACGCCAAGAGCATGGTTTATGGAGCGGTACCTGAATCCGAAGACGTACCGCTGGGATGGTGAAAATGCAGATTACACACCGGTATCGGACGACATTCCATGGAGTCTGATTCCGGAGTATAAGGTGACGATGGAGGATGTCAAATATGTGTTGTCCTCGCATTATCAGGGAACACCATATGACCCATATCTTCCATATGGAGATAAGAAGATGGCAGGTGCATATCGTTCCATCGGCGTTAACCGGACTGATTTCATGTCTGCGATCCAGATGCGACCATATGGAGCAGAGGACAGCCGTGTGATCGAGTGGGTGGCATTTGCTTCAAATGCGTTTAATGTCATGGTGCCATTTTATGCAAATGTGGACACAACACCGGAATATCTGGCGAACACGACCGCTGATGTATCTACCGATAATTTCTACTGGAACAGCCGGATGATCGCAGCGATGGCAGATGCATCTTACAGCAAGTCGCTGTTTCATATCGAACGGTATCAGGAAACCATGCTTGCGAAAGGGCATGAGGTGATCAACCGATACGATGAGCAGATAGAAAAAGAACCGGATGTCGGTAAACGAAGTGCGCTTCGAGAGCAGGCCAATCAGGAAATGGCAGATATCCTCCGGAAAGAGACCGGTAATACGCTTTCCAAAGTCTTATATGAACTGAGTAATCAGATGAAGAATTCTTATGCGAGATCGGATGCTTAAGGCATCGGCATAGAGAAGCAAGAAATACAGGAGAAAAAGTAGAAAATATGAAACGAGAATCATTTAAATCCCGTTTAGGCTTTTTATTAGTAAGTGCGGGATGTGCGATTGGAATTGGAAATGTATGGAGATTCCCATATGTGGTAGGAGAAAATGGTGGAGGAATATTTGTATTGTTCTATCTGCTGTTCCTTGTGGCGATGGGGCTTCCGGTTCTGACGATGGAGCTTGCGGTCGGACGAGGCAGCAGAAAGAGTGCAGTTCTGGCTTATAAGGAGCTTGAAAAACCAAAGAGTAAATGGCACATTCATGGATGGTTTGCGATCCTTGGCTGTTATGTTCTGATGATGTATTACACAACCGTATCCGGCTGGATGGTATCTTATTTTTATAAATTTGTCACAGGCGAATTCAAGGCCGGTATGGATGCGGATGCGACCGGATCTGTATTCTCGGATCTGCTTGCCGATCCGAAGCAGATGGGCTTCTGGATGATCCTGACGGTTATTGTCGGATTTATCGTATGCAGCCGTGGGCTTCAGAATGGTCTGGAACGAATCAGTAAGATTATGATGACAGCACTGTTGGTGCTGATCGTGGTACTGGCAGTTCACAGCATTACTTTATCAGGAGCCGGTGAAGGTTTACGGTTCTACCTGATTCCAAATCTGTCAACGGTTGAGAAAGTCGGTATCGGAAATGTGATCTCCGCGGCTATGAATCAGGCCTTCTTCACTCTGAGTCTTGGTGTAGCTGCGATGGAGATCTTCGGAAGTTATATGAGCAAGGATCATGCGCTGGCAGGCGAAGGTGTGCGAATCTGTGCCCTGGATACATTTGTTGCTGTTATGTCAGGATTGATCATTTTTCCGGCATGCTTCAGCTATGGAGTAGAGGTCACTGCAGGACCAAAGCTGATATTTGTAACGCTGCCGAATGTATTTGTAAATATGGCAGGCGGCAGGATCTGGGGTTCATTGTTCTTTCTGTTTATGACATTTGCAAGCTTTTCTACGGTTATCGCCGTATTTGAAAATATCATGTCATTTGCGATGGATATGTTTGGATGGAGCAGAAATAAAACGGCTTTCATCAACTGTATCATCATACTGATCGCAAGTCTTCCTTGTGTTCTGGGATACAACGTGTGGAGTGATCTGCACCTGATCGGTGGCAGGGATGTATTAGACAGTGAGGACTTCCTGGTAAGTAATCTTCTGCTCCCACTCGGTTCACTGATCTATCTGTTGTTCTGTGTTACGAAATGGGGTTGGGGCTTTGATAATTATATTGAGGAAGTAAATACCGGTTCCGGAGTGAAAATGTCCGTAAAATTAAAACCATATTTCCAGTTTGTACTTCCTGTTCTGATCCTGATCATTCTGATTCAGGGAGTGTTATAAAGAAGATTTTCAAGATGAAATATGAGAAGATATTTGGGAGATCAGACGGTATATGGATACGAAAAAATATGAAGATCAGATACCTGTAGATGAAGGCTTACAGGGAAATGAGACAATTGAAGAAGCAATCCTTGTTTTACAGCAGGAACCGACAGAAGAAATGCTTGCACATACACTTACAGTGATAAGACGGCGTGCGAGAGCAAATGGACAGTTCATTGTTGCTGTTATACCACCGGCGGGTGCGGAGAGCAGTTTGCAGATCCAGGCGATCCAGACCGAGGATGAGAGGTACTGGTGGATGGCATTTACCAGCTTTGATGAGGAGATAAAGGGCGGTGAAACCGTAATGTCGACCTTTATGGCAGATATCAGCCATCTCTTTGAGGCAGCTTTAATGACGGACGATATAGAGGGCATTATTCTGAATCCCTGGAACCGTGCATTAATGTTGGATAAGAGCCTGCTTCAGCTGATTCTTGCAGGAAAGTAGCTCAACATTAGAAAAATGCCATTTTTTATATAAAAAGTTTAGATAATTTAATTTTTCACAAAAACAGTTGTTTAAATTTCACAAAAATATAATGAGAAATGAAAAGAATTGTGATATAATCAGAAAGTAGTGTAGTAGTACACTACTTTTTGTTTTTTATAGGCAAGAGCCGTTTGCGGCTCCTTAGTCGTACCAATAAGATAGAGTAATAGGAGGATGGAAAGATGGCAAGATTTACGTTACCTAGAGATATTTATCATGGAAAGGATGCATTAGATGCATTAAAAACTTTTAAAGGAAAAAGGGCGATGATCTGTGTTGGCGGTGGCTCGATGAAACGCTTTGGATTTCTGGATAAAGTAGAAAAGAATCTGAAAGAGGCAGGAATGGAAGTTCAGTTATTTGAAGGCATTGAACCGGATCCGTCTGTTGAAACAGTTATGAAGGGTGCTGCTGCCATGCTGGAGTTTGAACCGGACTGGATCGTAGCAATCGGCGGAGGTTCTCCGATTGATGCGGCAAAGGCAATGTGGATCAAATATGAATATCCGGACATTACATTTGAAGATATGTGTAAGGTATTTGGTATTCCTTCCCTTCGTAAAAAAGCTCATTTCTGTGCAATTTCATCTACTTCAGGAACTGCAACTGAAGTAACGGCCTTTTCAATTATCACGGATTATCAGAAGGGTATCAAATACCCGATCGCTGATTTTGAGATCACACCGGATGTAGCGATCGTTGATCCTGAGCTGGCAGAGACGATGCCGCAGAAGTTAGTTGCTCATACCGGTATGGATGCAATGACACATGCGATCGAGGCATATGTATCAACCGCAAACTGTGATTTCACAGATCCGCTTGCATTACATGCTATTAAGATGATCCAGAATGATCTGGTTGGTTCTTATAACGGAGACATGGAAAAACGTGACGCAATGCACAACGCTCAGTGCCTTGCAGGTATGGCATTCTCAAATGCGCTTCTGGGTATTGTTCATTCTATGGCACATAAAACAGGTGCAGCATTTGCGGATTATGGCGCACACATCATTCACGGTGCGGCAAATGCAATGTATCTGCCGAAGGTCATCGCATTTAATGCAAAGGATGAAACTGCAAAAGAAAGATATGGAGTGATCGCAGACTTTATGGGACTTGGCGGTGATACATTAGATGAGAAGGTAACACTTCTGATCAACTATCTGCGTAAGATGAACGATGATCTGAATATCCCACACTGTATCAAACATTATGGTGCTGACAGCTATCCGGCAGAGCAGGGCTTTGTACCTGAGAATGTATTCTTAGAGCGGTTGCCTGAGATCGCAGCAAATGCAATATTGGATGCATGTACAGGATCAAATCCAAGACAGCCAAGTCAGGAAGAGATGGAGAAACTCTTAAAGTGCTGTTATTATGATTCAGAGGTTGATTTCTAAAAGTAATTGATTTATAAGAGGTACAATACTGATATAAAATAAGAATCCAGGGTATTTTTGGAACAAATTCCGAAAATACCCTTTTAAAATGTCAGGTAAAACTTGATTTCTCAGGGATAGCACTTTATACTGGAAAAGTAGTGTGCCTTTATGGAAACGAATGTAGCAGAATGCTTATCATAGGGCATAAAAAACAAAAGAAAATTTTGGAGGAGAGAAATTGAAGATCAAAAGAAAACAGATAGCGATGCTTATATTCATTGCGATCATAATCGTACTCATGGTGGTAACCGGTAAAACACCGGGGGAGATCGCAGATCCGGAGAATTATCAATGTAAGACCTATGCAACGATATTATCTCTGCTTCCACCGGTTATTGCGATTGGTCTGGCACTGATCACAAAGGAGGTTTATACCTCATTGCTTGCAGGTATTATCACAGGTGGATTATTATATTCGAATTTCAATCTGGAGTTAGGTATCAATACCATGCTGTTTAATGAAAATGGCGGTATGATCGCGAAGCTTTCAGATTCAGGAAATGCGGGTATTCTGGTATTTCTTGTTATGCTTGGTATTCTGGTATCCCTGTTAAATAAAGCCGGAGGTTCTGCGGCATTTGGGAAATGGGCATCAAAACACATTAAGACAAGGATTGGTGCACAATTATCCGTTATGGTTCTTGGAATCCTGATCTTTGTAGACGATTATTTTAATTGCCTGACTGTAGGCAGTGTCCTTCGTCCTGTAACAGATCGTCATAAAGTATCAAGAGCCAAATTATCTTATATTATTGATGCTACAGCAGCACCGGTGTGTATCATAGCACCGATCAGTTCATGGGCTGCAGCTGTTACATCATCCGTACCGGAAGATGCTGGAATTAACGGATTTGCAGTATTTATCCAGACAATTCCATATAATCTGTATGCGCTTCTTACGTTAGTCATGGTACTTGGAGTAACCATTCTTCGTGTTGATTTCGGTCCGATGAAGAGACATGAAATGAATGCGATAGCAGGGGATCTGTTCACAACTCCGGGAAGACCATATGAAGATAATGAAGAAGAAATTTTAAAAGAAAATGCACATGTGCTGGATCTGATCCTGCCGGTTGTTGTGCTGATCATAAGCTGTATCATTGCAATGGTATATACAGGCGGTTTCTTCAGCGGAACATCATTTGTAGATGCATTCGCAAATTCATCCGCATCGGTTGGTCTGGTGCTTGGTGGTGCTGTTACACTGGTATTTACGTTTATTTATTTCATGCTGCGTGATACCTTATCCTTCCGGGAATTTACGGAATGTATACCGGAAGGTTTCAAATCAATGATCGCACCGATCCTGATCCTTACAATGGCGTGGACACTTTCCGGTATGACGAATCTCCTTGGCGCAAAGGTATATGTAGCTGATCTGGTATCCAGTTCTGCCGGTTCCATGCAGGGCTTCCTGCCGATGATCATATTCATTGTTGCAGCCTTACTTGCATTTGCCACCGGAACGTCATGGGGAACCTTCAGTATTCTGATCCCGATCGTGATCGGCGTATTCCCATCCGGACAGATGATGGTAATCTCTATCGCATCCTGTCTTGCAGGTGCGGTATGTGGTGACCACTGCTCCCCAATCTCAGATACAACGATCATGGCATCTGCCGGAGGACATTGTGAGCATGTAAACCATGTATCTACACAGCTTCCATATGCAATTGTTGTAGCTGCAGTATGTATGGTTGGATATCTGCTGATCGGAATTCTTCAGGCTGCGAAGCTTGCCGCACTTTCATGGCTTGCGCTTCCGGTTTGTATCGTGCTGTTATTTGTAATTCTAATGCTTATTCGTGCAAAAACCGGACGTGAAGAGGTTTAGGTTTCGAATATTTTCACCGAAACGTATGGACATATTTAAGAGCGTACGACCTGAATTCGAAAAACTTGCCAGATTATAGTAAAGGAAATTAGTAGTAAAATATGTTAGAAACAATTGAATCAATCAACAATGTAGTCAATAACTTTATATGGGGGGTCCCTGCCATGATCTGTATTATTGGTGTCGGTCTGGTGTTAAGCTTCCGAACCCGGTTTCTGCAGATCCGGAAATTCCCATATGCGATGAAAGTTACGATCGGGCGAATGTTTCGAAAGAAACAGGCTGCCGATGGAGCCATGACACCGTTTCAGGCGGTGTGTACCGCGCTTGCGGCTACGGTCGGTACAGGAAATATAGCAGGTGTTGCAGGAGCGATCGCTATCGGTGGACCGGGCGCCGTCTTCTGGATGTGGATATCTGCACTTCTTGGTATGTGTACAAAGTTTTCAGAAGTAACACTCGCCGTTCATTTCCGGGAGAAGAATGATAAGGGCGAATTTGTCGGCGGACCGATGTATTACATCAAGAGTGGTCTGAAGAAGCACTGGCACTGGCTTGCATATCTGTTTGCGGCATTTGGTGTGATCACAGTGTTCGGTACAGGAAATGCCACACAGGTAAACACGATCACGACAGCGATTGACTCTGCATTATTTAATTATGGAATTATTTCAAAGGATTCCGTATCAAACATAAATCTGGTCATCGGTATTGTGCTCGCAGTCCTACTTGCATTGATTCTGCTTGGCGGGATTAAGAGAATCGGACAGGTAACAGAGAAGCTGGTACCATTTATGGCGCTGTTCTATGTGGTGCTTGCACTTGGAGTCGTAATTTTAAATATCAATCATGTGCCGGCAGTATTTAAAGAGATTGTGGAAGGCGCATTTTCACCGGCGTCAGTAACCGGTGGTGTTGTTGGAAGCTTTTTCATGAGCATGAAGAAGGGTGTATCAAGGGGTATCTTTTCAAATGAGGCCGGGCTTGGTACAGGTTCAATCGCACATGCATGTGCAGATACAAGAAAGCCGGTAAAACAGGGATTCTTTGGAATCTTTGAAGTATTCGTAGATACTATAGTTATCTGTACCCTGACTGCATTGGTTATACTTTGCAGCGAAGTGCCGATCACATATGGACAGGCAGCGGGCGCTGAGCTTACGATCAGTGGGTTTACTGCTACATATGGCAACTGGGTATCACTTTTTACAGCTGTAGCGATGTGCTGTTTCGCATTTTCAACTATTATTGGTTGGGGATTATATGGTGCGAGGTGTATTGAGTTTTTATTCGGAACAAAGGTAAATAAGCCGTTTATGTTTGTTTATTCACTGGTTGCTATCGTTGGTGCAACCTTAGATCTTGGATTACTCTGGAGTATTGCAGAGACCTTCAATGGTCTGATGGCGATACCAAACCTGATCGCAGTATTCTTGCTTTCCGGTGTAGTTGTGAAGCTGGTCAGGGAGCATTTTGATCCGGAAGCAAGGGAAGAAGCATAATAAAAATAACAGATAAATAAAAATAATAGATAAACAAAAAACATCTAATCGGATAACAGATATGAATATGTCGTTAACCGATTGGATGTTTTTTTACTTTATGGAAGGTTTTATTGTATAAAGCAAGGAACTTCAGATCGAAATTTCGTCAAATCAAAATTTTTTCAAAAAATATAAATTTGTATCAACTTTTTCTCATCCTTAAACATCTAAATAATAGAAAACAAAGTAAGAAATACTTTTGAGATATATAAGGAGGAACGGATAATGCGTCAGAATAGGAATAGAGTCAGATTACAAAAAAGAAGAAAGATGTTCTTAATGCAGCAAAAGAGAAAGAGAAGGAGAAGAAGACAGCAGATATTTATGCGTGGAACGGCAGCAGTAATGCTTCTGTTTGCGTTCTGCATCAGTATTCGGTTCATACATATGGCGAAAGACAGACCGATTGTAGAAGGATCAACGCAGGAGCCTGTGACAACAGAGGTAAGTACGACAGAGACAAGTACGACAGAGAGTTTCGGAACCGGTAATGTGAAAGAGACATTGCTGACAGGCCGGGGCGATGATACAACAACAGGATCAGTAAAAAACATGGATTTAAAGAGCGATGACAAATCAAATGATTTTTCGGATGCGGTATTTGTCGGAGATTCCAGAACGGAAGGCTTCGTGTTACAAACCGGTATACAGACAACCGCATATGTACACAAGGGATTAACTGTTGCAAGCGCATATACCGCAAAAGTAATCCATCAGGACGATGAAGACCGGTCAGTGATGGAGGCACTTGCCAGAACAAGATATAATCGTGTATATTTAATGTTTGGAATCAATGAGACAGGCTGGATCAGTAATGATATATTTATCTCAGATTACAAGCAGATCATTGATGATATTAAGGCACAAAATCCATCTGCAAAGATATTTATTCAGTCGGTACTTCCGGTAAGTAAAGCGGTATCGGATTCCGGCGGATATGTCAGAAATGATAAGATCGCGGAATATAATAAACGATTAGAGCAGCTTGCAGCGGATGAAGGTGCTACATTTGTGAATGTGCAGGAAGCGGTATCAACAGATGGAGTTCTGCCGGATGATGCGGCCACAGATGGAATTCATCTGAATAAGAAATATTGTGAAAAATGGCTCACATATCTGGAGGAACATACACTGGATAAATAAAAATATTAACAGAGGGAACAGAACGTGAATGAGCGTAGTATTTTAAGAAAAACGAAATATCAGAATGAACGTGCCAGTTATAAAAAGCAGGAATCACAAGATACGGGAATCCGGTCAACTGTGGTGATACGATTTATTGAGGATAATCAGGAGAAGTTTTATCGGATGGCATTTGGCTATATGAAGAATGAACAGGATGCTTTAGATGCGGTTCATGATGCGGTCGTTAAGATACTGCAGAACCGGAGCCAGGTAAAAAGTCCGGAATACTTTGAAACATGGGCGTATCGTATACTGATCAATGAATGTCTGATGGCTTTGCGAAGGCAAAAAAAGGTTGTCTATCTGCAGGAGGATGATTCACTTGAAGACAGTACAGACAGGACGGGAAAGCAGGAGGAATATGTCGATCTGTATCATTCTATGGATCGGCTTCCGGCAAAATTGAAAACAGTCGTTCTTTTGCGTTTTTTTGAAGATATGCAATTTGACAAGATCGCAGAGGTTACAGGAGATAATATCAACACAGTAAAATCAAGGTTGTATAAGGCTTTGAAACTCTTAAAGCTGGATTTGGAGGTTTATGATGAAGTTTAATAAAGAGGAATATGAAAATATAAAAATCCCGGAACAATTGAATTCCATAGTTCAGGATGCGATAGAAGAAGGGCTGACGACAGAGAGCACAGGGATGTCGGATCAGAAGCCTGTTAATATATATACGAGACGGAAGAAACATATACTGCGTTATGCAGGAGAGGCCGTAGCTGCAATGTTTTTGATATTTGTGGTTCTGCTGAATGTATCTCCGACGTTTGCAAAGGCAGCAGCAGATACGCCGTTTATCGGTCCTGTGTGTCAGGTATTTACCTTCCGGGAATATGAATATGCGGATGAAGCCAAATATGTAAATGTGAAAGTTCCGCAGTTGAATAATACCGGAAATTCCGAACTGGAAAAGCGTGTGAATCGTGAGATAGCAAAGATGATCAACCAGGAAGTGGAAGCAAGTAAGAAGCGTGCGGAAGAAGAGTATAACGCTTATATATTAACCGGGGGAGATCCGAAGAACTTTATCCCATATGATATCGTTATTGACTATGAGGTCAAATGTCTGGATGAACATTATGTATCCTTTGTGATCAGTGAAAATGAGACCCGGGCAACCGGTTATTACCAGATGTTCTATTATAACATCGATCTGGATACAGGAAAGGATATTACATTAAAAGAATGGTTTGGCAGCAATTATAAGAAGATCATAGCCGATGAGGTTCAGAAGCAGATCAATACCTGGGACGACGAAAAGAAATTCTATCTATGGGAAGATTTAGATCTGGAAGATCTGATCAATGAAGATACACAGTTTTATATCAATGACAAGGATCAGGTTGTGGTTTTTTTTAATAAATATGAGCTGGGTGCAGGAGCAATGGGAACGCCGGAATTTATAATTGATGTATCAAAATAATATAAAATAAAAAGCTGTAAAGGAAGTGTGAAATCTTTATAAAAGAGATTGACATTTCCTTTTTTTCTGGCTATATTGTTCTAAAAGAAACTTAGCACTCTTATATAGCGAGTGCTAATAGCTTTTCCTGCATAAGCAATACCAAAAGCTGTGTCAACACAGGTTAGCGATGATTGCTATGATAATTTGCGAAACTTGGAAATAATACAGGAAAAGGCAGTACACATGTGTAGAAATTACAGGTACCTGCCGGAAAGAGAGGAGACATATGAAAGAAGTAAAATCACCCAAGAAGCCATTGATCTTCTATTATGGGATCGTGCTGGTTATTCTTCTGGTTTTTAATATGTTCATTTATCCGCTTCTGATGAAGACACAGGTCAAGGAAGTAGATTACGGAACATTTATGAAGATGATCAATGAGAAAAATATTGGTGAAGTAGAGGTGGCTGATTCTGAGATCATCTTCACAGACAAGGATAAGAACACATACTATAAGACCGGAGCTATGGATGATCCGGGACTGACGGAACGATTATACGATGCCGGAGCGGTATTTTCAAAGAATGTCGAGGAGACGGTATCACCGGTCTGGCATTTCCTGTTGACATTCCTTCTTCCGATCATTATATTCATCGGACTGGGTCAGTATTTCAGTAAGAAGCTGATCGAACAGGCGGGCGGTAAGAATGCGTTGTCCTTTGGAATGGGAAAGAGCAATGCCAAGGTATATGTGCAGTCAACAAACGGTATCCGTTTCTCGGATGTCGCAGGAGAGGATGAAGCAAAAGAGAATCTGGCAGAAATCGTTGATTATCTGCACAACCCTGCGAAATATACGGATGTCGGTGCTTCGATGCCAAAAGGTGTCCTGTTAGTAGGTCCTCCGGGAACCGGTAAAACAATGCTTGCAAAAGCAGTTGCGGGAGAGTCCAATGTACCGTTCTTCTCGATGTCCGGTTCGGAATTCGTAGAAATGTTTGTAGGTATGGGTGCCTCCAAGGTCAGAGATCTGTTCAAGCAGGCAAAGGAAAAAGCACCATGTATAGTATTTATCGATGAGATTGATGCGATCGGTAAGAAGCGTGACGGACAGATCGGAGGAAATGATGAAAGAGAACAGACCTTGAACCAGCTCCTGACTGAGATGGATGGTTTTGAAGGAAACAACGGCGTTATCATCCTGGCGGCAACAAACCGACCGGAATCGCTTGATCCTGCACTTACCCGTCCGGGTCGATTCGACCGTAGAGTTCCGGTTGAACTTCCGGATCTGAAAGGAAGGGAAGCGATCCTTCAGGTACATGCCAGAAAGATCAAGGTTTCGGATGATGTGGATTTCCATACGATCGCAAGAATGGCAGCAGGAGCTTCCGGTGCAGAGCTGGCAAATATCGTAAATGAAGCAGCTCTTCGGACAGTACGGGCAGGCAGAACGATCGTTACAGAAGCAGATCTTGAAGAAAGCGTAGAAGTAGTTATCGCAGGATATCAGAAGAAGAATGCTGTTTTATCAGATAAAGAAAAGCATGTGGTTGCCTATCATGAGATCGGCCATGCGCTCGTAGCGGCCATGCAGTCACACTCGGCACCGGTACAGAAGATCACGATCATTCCGAGAACCTCAGGTGCGCTCGGCTACACCATGCAGGTGGAACAGGGAGACAAATATCTGCTGACAAAAGAAGAACTGGAAAATAAGATTGCAACTTTTACCGGTGGACGTGCAGCAGAGGAAGTGATATTCGGTGAAGTTACGACCGGAGCATCGAATGATATCGAGCAGGCAACGAAGATCGCACGGGCGATGATCACCCAGTATGGCATGAATGATGACTTTGATATGGTTGCGATGGAGACGAGAAATAATCAGTATCTTGGTGGGGATACATCCCTTACCTGTTCACCGGAAACCCAGCGGGAGATTGACCGCAAGGTTGTAAAACTGGTGAAGGTTCAGCATGAAAAAGCGCGTAAGATTTTAGAGGAGAACCGGGAAAAGCTGGATGAGTTGGCAGCCTTTTTATATGAGAAAGAGACGATCACAGGAGACGAATTTATGAGCATTTTACAGGATAAGAGGTGAGAATTATGAGGAAACGAACAGAATTTGGCTGGATGGAGCTGATACTTGGAATCATACTCACTATACTTGGTATCTTTACGATGATCCGTCCTGAAAGTATGTTGAACAGTATTGTCATCTGTTACGGAATCGTGGCAGCAGTCAGCGGTATAACAGATATTATATTCTATGTAAAGATGGAGCGGCATATGGGAGTTGTACCGACAGTATCCCTGACCTCCGGCATCTTAAGTACCCTGCTTGGTATGATGCTGATCCTCTGTCCGGGAGCCGCACAACGGTTAGTAATCTGGCTCTTTGCACTCTGGATCATTATGCACAGTATATCCAGACTGTCCCATATCAGCACTGTACGGTATTTTGCAGGTAACAGCTTCGGACTTGTATCCCTGTTGTTAAATATCGTCGGTATCGTGATCGGAGTTATGCTTCTGATAGAACCGATTACAGCAGTTGTCGCATTTGGTTATCTGATCGGACTGTATCTGACCGTGCTTGGAATTGATAGTATTGCATCAGCACTCAGCAAAATGGGATCAGACTGGTAGGCGTAAATAATTTGAATCATAAAAAATACATTTCCAGTAGAATCTCATCGAGAAATGATGTATGATTGTACTAATTGTTTGTTAAGGACGAAAGCAATCTCAAGGAGGAACTACAGTGAATTTCTTAGAAGAAAGAATTGTAAAAGACGGAATTGTAAAAGGAGGAAATGTATTAAAGGTTGACAGCTTTTTGAATCACCAGATGGACATCCGGTTATTTGACCAGATCGGTGAAGAATTTAAGAAGCGTTTTGAAGGAACGCCGATCAATAAGATTCTCACGATCGAGGCATCCGGAATCGGGATTGCATGTGTGGCAGCGCGACAGTTTGATGTGCCTGTTATCTTTGCGAAGAAATCAAAAAGCATCAATATAGAAGGTGAAGTATATGTGGCAGAGGTAGAATCCTTTACCCACAAATGTAAGAATCAGGTTATCGTGTCAAAGAAATTCTTGAATCCGGATGACAATGTTCTGATCATTGATGACTTCCTCGCAAATGGCTGTGCGCTTCAGGGATTGATCTCTATCGTGACATCAGCCGGTGCAAATGTTGCGGGAATCGGTATCGTAATCGAAAAAGGCTTCCAGACCGGCGGACAGATCATCCGGAATCTGGGATATCATCTGGAATCTTTGGCGATCGTAGACGGGATGGATACAGCGACAGGAAAGATCGTTTTCCGGGAGCAGTAGGAAGCAACGACAAAGGTTGTAAATCGTTTCACGATCGTAGCCTTGTCCCAGAGGAGTAATTAAAGGAGTTTTTTATGGCAGAACAGAATGAGAAAGATTCTGTGCAGACAACCTCCGGCAGTGGAGAGCACAGAGAGAAAGATTTATCCATTATGGATTACAGTAAGACCTATGGAGGAATCTCCAAACGGTTTTCAAATGTAGCAAATGAGAAGATGGAGACACCGAAACCTGTCGCGATCGGAAGAGTTCTGATCGGACTTATGGCGATGCTTCTGATATGGGCAAACTTCCAGCCGTTCGTTCAGGCGACTGTGGATGGAACAACAGAATCCGTCAATTTCCTGAGTGGAGACGGAATCCTTGTTATATTTTTTGCATTGATCACAAGTATTATAATGGTATTTAAAAATGCAAGAAAATGGACGTTACTTACAGCGATCCTGACTCTGGCTGTGATCATGATTGATCTGGTCAATACAATGGTTCAGATTAAGAATAATGCCAATGGCGATATAGTCTATAGCCTTGGCTATGGAACCATCTTCCTGCTGATCGGTGCGATCGTTATGGTAGCCGGTGCAGCAATGATTCTGGTGACAGACTTGAAGAATAAGAAGAAATAATTAAAAGTGTAAAATAAAAGAATAGCAGTATCATTATGTGGCAAGGAGATGTCTTGTGAAATAATGGATACTGCTATTTTTTTATCCAATGGCTTTTCAGCTTTAAAATTAACAGCCTAAACCAAGGTACTTACAGATCATATTCCAAAGATCTGAACAGTTACAATTCATACACATAATAAAATCCTCCTGTTGTAATTTATAAATGTATCGATCGAGTACAATGGGATTGTAACAATTCTGTAACATTTTCACAATATGAAACAATTACCAGTTTGATTTTTAAATGTGGAAATATGTATATAGTTTATTACAAAGACAGAAAAAGGCTTCCTGCCAGTGCCCGGTATATATCTTTATGGAACAGACCTTTTTTCACGTCGGTCCTTGGTGAACTGCGATAGGCAGTGAGCCTAGTACCGCTACGTGAAAAACAGAACACAAGTGTTCTGTGGAATAAAGGATATATACCGGCACTGGCAGGAAGCCTTTTTCGTATGTAAAAAACAAAAATTTCCACTTGAAAAATCGAACGTAAGTTCTTATAATAAACATATGTTCGAAATACAAGCAAATAAAACCATACAGGAAAAATTACATATACTGGCGGATGCGGCGAAGTATGATGTGGCATGTACATCCAGCGGTGTGGATCGAAAAGGAAAGGAAGGAATGCTCGGAAATGCACGATCCTGTGGAATCTGTCACAGCTTTGCATCAGACGGACGCTGTATCTCTCTGCTCAAGATTCTGATGACGAATCATTGTATTTATGACTGCAAATATTGCGTGAACCGAGTATCGAATGATGTCAAGCGTGCCACTTTTACGCCGGAGGAGATCTGTGAACTGACGATCGAATTTTATAAAAGGAATTATATAGAAGGGCTGTTCTTAAGCTCCGGTGTGATCCGTGATCCGGCATACACGATGGAGCAGATCTGTATAACCTTACAGCTCCTTCGTACAAAATACAGGTTCAACGGATATATTCATGTAAAGACGATTCCGGGTGCGCCGGATGAACTGCTTGCGGCAGCCGGATTTCTGGCCGACCGCATCAGTGTGAATCTGGAGCTGCCGACTGCAGAGAGCCTGAAGAAGCTTGCTCCGAATAAGAGTTTCCAGACGATCATGACTCCGATGGGGAAGGTGCGTGATACGATCGCAGAGACAAGAACCCTGATAGGGAAAGATGCAAGAATGGAACGCAGTCTGGGGAATCGTTACCTGCCGGGAAGTATATTCGGGAAAGAACAGTTACGGCTGACCGGAGCACAGAGTAATGGAGGCGGCTCTCTTTGGAAGAAAGCTGCTTCCTTTGCTCCGGCAACTCAGGATACATGGAAGCCGCGGACATTTGCACCGGCAGGTCAGAGTACACAGATGATCATTGGGGCATCCGATGAGAGCGACTATACGCTGGTTCAGACGACACAGAAGTTATACCAGAACTATGATCTGAAACGTGTCTTTTATTCCGCATATATTCCGGTAAATGAGGATTCGGCACTTCCAGCGCTTGAGACTCCGGTTCCGCTTCTGAGAGAACACCGGCTGTATCAGGCAGACTGGCTGCTGCGGTTTTATGGATTTCAGGCAGATGAATTGTTGTCGGAGGAGCGACCGAATTTTAATGTCCGCATGGATCCGAAATGCGACTGGGCGATTCGGCATCTGGAACAGTTCCCGATCGAAGTGCAGACAGCTTCTTATGATACGCTGCTTCGAGTGCCGGGGATAGGACCGAAATCAGCAGGCAGGATCGTAAAGGCGAGACGGTACGGACATCTGGAATTTGACCATCTGAAGAAGATGGGCGTGGTGTTGAAACGGGCGCATTATTTTATTACCTGTGGAGGACGGATGATGTATAAGATACCGATCGAAGAGCAGTATATTACCAGACAACTGATAGGCGAGCATGCAAAAGAAAACTGGCAGGTAGAGCATAAGGAAGAAGAATATAAGCAGTTATCCTTTTTTGATGCTCAGGGAGTATTTGGAGTTCCGAATTGATTTGTGGATAAATGTAAAATCCTATTTAAGAATAGACTATTGTATGAAGAAATATTGTCAGGATAGATTTTATAGATAGATGAGGATATAGATGGGAGAATGTAAATATGAGGATATTTACCTGTAAACATCAATTAGAAGATATGATGACCTGCATCTATGATGCATGGGTCTATGCACTCCGGGTCGGACATGATAAGGTGCAGTTACGGACGGAGCCGATCGTGCAGGCAACTTTATTTGACGAGTATGTCCATGTGGATGCCGATGCAGAAAAGACGGAAAAGGTTCTGCGTTCCGTTCGAAATAAGATCGGGATGCAGGCATATATCGATGTGTATTATGCCTGTCTGATGGAAGATGATGTACTGGACGATATCTACCGGTTTTTGCGGATCGGATTTCAGGCAGGACCAAGGGTGATCGGGATGCTTGCAGAGCCTCCGGTCAGCCGGATGCTGGAGATTCGGCGGGCAGTTGGAAATGAAATTCATCATTTTCGGGAATTTGCCAGATTCAATTCGATTGATAATAAGGTGTATGTCTGTCATCTGGAACCGAAGCATGATGTGATCTATCAGGTGGCAGAGCATTTTGCAGACCGGATGCCGGACGAATATTTTATGATCCTTGATGATAACCGGAAGTATGCGGTGATCCATCCGGGGAAACATTACTCAGGACAGCAGGCAGATAGAGAAAGAGAGATTTCAGAACAGAACCGATATATGAAGGAAAAGGCTCAGAAGATGTATTTGCGGGAGTTGTCCGATGAGGAAATAAAGACGCTCCGACAGACGGAATTATTGAAGGATGAATATACCGAACTCTGGAAGACCTTCTTTCATACGATCGGGATTGAACAGCGGAAGAATCCAACCTGCCAGCGGAATCTGATGCCGATATGGAAGCGGAAGCATGCGGTAGAATTCATGCAGTAAACAAAAAAGAATAAAATTTACTAACTTTTAGTAAAAATTTAGCAAAAACTATTGATTAGTTTTTATTCTCGTGTATAATGATGATAGTGGTTATCGTAACAGAGAATCCGGTACCGATAAATGTTGTGATAACCGAAGGTTAAGAATTTATTTTACAGGAGGATTATGATATGAAGATTTTAGTAACAGGTGGTGCTGGTTATATTGGAAGTCATACCTGCGTTGAATTATTAGAAGCAGGATATGATGTAGTAGTTGTTGACAATCTGTATAATGCGAGTCCGAAAGTAATTGGAAGAATAAAAGAGATAACAGGAAAAGACGTAACATTTTATGAGAAGGATATCCGTGATCTGGATGCAATGAATGAAATCTTTGCAAAAGAAAAGCCGGATACAGTAATTCATTTTGCAGGCTTAAAGGCAGTTGGTGAGTCTGTTCGTAAGCCACTCGAATATTATGAGAATAACATTGCGGGTACATTAACACTTTGCAAGGCAATGCGCGAGAATGGATGCAAGAACATTATCTTTTCATCATCTGCGACCGTATATGGCAATCCTGCATTTATTCCGATCACAGAGGAATGTCCAAAGGGTGTCTGCACAAATCCTTACGGCTGGACCAAGCATATGCTTGAGCAGATCCTGACAGATATCCACACAGCAGATCCGGAATGGAATGTAATCCTGCTTCGTTACTTCAATCCAATCGGAGCACATAAGAGCGGACTGATCGGAGAAGATCCAAAGGGTATTCCAAACAACCTGCTTCCTTATGTAGCACAGGTAGCGGTAGGAAAGCTTCCTTGTCTTGGTGTATTCGGTGATGACTATGATACACCGGACGGAACAGGTGTCAGAGATTATATCCATGTTGTAGATCTTGCCAAGGGTCATGTAAAAGCGATCAATAAGATCAAAGAGAATCCGGGTGTAAAGATTTACAATCTGGGTACAGGAAAAGGATACAGTGTTTTAGATGTTGTTAAGGCATTTGAGAAGGCATGCGGCAAGAAGATTCCTTATGAGATCAAGCCTCGTCGTGCAGGTGATATCGCAACCTGTTATTCTGATGCAACTCTTGCTAAGAAAGAACTTGGCTGGGAAGCAGAATACGGAATTGATGAGATGTGCGCAGATTCATGGAGATGGCAGAGTATGAATCCGGATGGCTACGGTGCATAATGAAAATATTCAGTAAATAAGTAACAGACAGGCAATTGTAAACGTGCCGGAATACAGGGCATAGAGAAGATACAATTGCCTGTTTGTTTAAGATAAAAAGGGGTTAGTTTATATGGCAGAATATACAGCTTCAAAGACCAGATATACAGAGACAGAAGGAACGGATTTTTACCGTCATTGCGGTAAAAGTGGTCTGATGCTTCCGCCAATCGCACTGGGACTCTGGCATAATTTCGGTAGTGTAGATAATTATGAAAATATGAAACAGATGTGTTTTACCGCATTCGATCACGGAATCACACATTTTGATCTGGCAAATAATTACGGACCGGTATATGGAAGTGCAGAGGAAAACTTCGGCAGAATCCTTCGGGAAGAAATGAGTGCTTACAGAGACGAGATGGTGATCAGTACAAAAGCAGGATATGATATGTGGGAAGGTCCTTATGGCAACTGGGGCAGCCGCAAATACCTGATCGCGAGTCTGGATCAGAGCTTAAAGAGAATGGGACTTCCATATGTAGATATCTTCTATCATCATCGCATGGATCCGAACACACCGTTAGAAGAGACGATGGAAGCACTTGCACAGATTGTAAGAAGTGGTAAGGCTTTATACGTAGGTCTGTCGAATTATGACGGCCCGACGATGGCGAAAGCAGAGCGGATTCTGGATGAACTGCATTGTCCGTTTATCATCAATCAGAATTGTTACAGTATTCTGGATCGGACAGTTGAGAAGAACGGACTACTGAAGCAGACATATGCATCCGGAAGAGGACTGATCTGCTTTTCTCCACTGGCACAGGGTATGTTAACCGATAAATATCTGCAGAATATTCCAAAGGACAGCCGGGTGGCAAGAGACGGACGGTTCCTTCATGAGGATCAGGTCGTATCGATGCGTCCGCTTCTGACAGAGTTAAATGATATTGCAGCAGGCTATAATATGAGCTTGTCAGAGCTTGCGATTGCATGGCTGCTGAATAAACCGGAGGTTACAACCGTTTTGATCGGTGCATCGAAGCCGGAACAGATACTCAGTAATCTGAAGGCAGCTGAGAAGCAGAGAACAACCGAGATGGAAGCAGAGGAACTGGCACTGATCGAAAAGGCGGTCAACCTTTATCACGCATAGAGGATAAGTGTTATTTGACTTCACTTCAAAAAAGAATATAATATAAAAGACAGTTCTGAAAAGTATTTTCTGACAGAGAATGCTTTTGAAAGTATTGACGGAACAGAACGGATCATATTGTATGTTATTTTGAAAGAGGAAGACGGTATTGCAGGCACATCAGACAGATTTCTCAAGTGGAAATGTATATAGAAATATTATAGAAGTAGCTGTACCAATGATTCTGGCACAGCTACTTAATCTTTTATATAACGTGGTTGACAGGATCTACATCGGACGGATCCCGGAAGTCGGTACAACTGCACTGACAGGGGTAGGTCTGTGCTTTCCGATCATTTCACTGATCACCGCCTTTACCTATCTGTATGGAAATGGAGGTGCACCGCTTTGTTCCATGGAACGCGGTAAGGGTAATGATGAAGAAGCAGAGCATCTGATGGGAAATGCTTTTACTTTATTGATCGGAACAGGAATTGTATTGACGATTATCGGGCTGATCTTTTATAAGCCGATTCTTTATCTGTTTGGCGCAAGTGATGATACATTCCCATATGCAGGCTCCTATATTCGGATCTATCTGCTGGGAACGGTATTTGTCATGGTATCGGTAGGAATGAATCCGTTTATCAACAGCCAGGGATTTGGAAATACCGGAATGATATCGGTTCTGATCGGAGCAGTTTTAAATATAATACTGGATCCTATGTTTATCTTTGTTTTAAATCTGGGAGTAAGAGGAGCGGCTATTGCGACGATTATTTCCCAGTTTTGCTCGGCAGTATGGGTACTTGTATTCCTGACCGGAAAACGGGCAGTGCTTCATTTGAAATGGAGCTGTATGCGGTTGCAGTGGAAGCGGGTTTTGCGGATCATCAGTCTGGGAGTGTCCAGCTTTATCATGGCATTTACAAACAGTCTGGTACAGGTTGTATGTAACGCGACACTTCAGGTCTATGGCGGGGATATCTATGTGGGCGTTATGACCGTGTTGAATTCCGTGCGGGATATCTGTACACTTCCGGTTATGGGTATTACAAATGGTGCATCTCCGGTCATGAGTTTTAATTATGGAGAAGGGGCATATGAGAAGGTACGGAAAGCCATCCGTTTCCTGACTATATTATGCGTAACCTATACTTTTGCGGCATGGGGCACTCTCAGATTGTTCCCGGAGCCGTTTATCCGTATATTTAATCATTCACCGGAACTGATCGCAAAAGGGGTTCCGGCATTACATATATATTTCTTCGGATTTTGTTTTATGGCATTGCAGTTTACCGGACAGAGTGTGTTCCTTGCGCTTGGAAAGGCGAAAAAGGCTACCTTCTTTTCTCTGCTTCGGAAGGCATTTATCGTAGTGCCACTTACCATTCTGCTTCCGAAAATCGGAAATCTTGGAGTGGATGGTGTATTCTGGGCAGAGCCAATCTCGAATCTGATCGGCGGATGTGCCAGCTTCTTTACAATGTGTGCCACGGTGTTGCCTGAATTAAAGCATGAAAAAGCTCGATGAAAAATATAAACGACCGGATAGGATTATTAATTAATTTATTCAATCTCCCGTAGTGCCTTTCTGAACTGGAAGAAGAACAGGATGGCGGTGAAGGTTACGGCGATCAGGTCTGCGATCGGTTCTGCCATGTAGACAGCCATTGTCTTATCTGAGGTGTAGATATGCGGCATAATGAAGATCAGTGGGATCAGCAGGACAAATTTACGCATGATCGCAACGATGATGGATGCCGGAGCGTTACCGAGGGCATTGAATGTCATCTGACAGGAGATCTGGACTCCAAATAAGAACATAACCGCGAGGTAGTATCTAAGTGCAACTTTAGTAAACTCGATCAGAGCAGTATCCGGGGTAAAGATGGATGCAAAAACCTGAGGGAAACACATAATGCAAAGCCATAATAAAACAGAATATGTCAGGCTGACCTTCAGCAGAAGTTTGAATGCATCCTTTACTCTGGATGCATTTTTTGCACCATAGTTATAACTGATGATCGGCTGAGCACCCTGGCCAAGTCCCTGAAGTGGGAGCATGGCGAACTGCATGACGCTGGTAAGGATCGTCATAGCACCGACGGCCATATCTCCGCCATATTTCAGAAGGGAGGAGTTGAAGCACACGGATATGATACTTTCACTTCCCTGCATGATAAAGACGGCAGAACCGAGTGCCAGACATGGCAGGGTATAGGAGGCCTGCAAACCGAGGTTTTTCACACGGATGCGGAGAGTTGTCCGCTTGCCGAAGAGGAAGCTTAAGACCCAGATGCAGGAACAACCCTGAGAAATGATTGTTGCAAGGGCCGCGCCTTTTACCCCCATATGAAGCGCAAAGATAAAGATCGGGTCTAAGATAATATTCGCGATCGCACCGATCAGTACGGACAACATACCTTCTTTGGCGAAGCCCTGTGCAGTGATAAATGCATTCATACCCAGAGTGAGCTGTACAAAGATTGTGCCGATTGCGTATATATTCATATATGAGGTTGCATAGTTAATGGTATTCTTACTTGCACCGAATGCCAGAAGCAGGTCGCGATTCCAGATCAGAAGAACAGCAGTCAGTATAACGGATAAGATGATCTGCATGGTAAAACAGTTACCGAGGATTTTCTCGGCATCGTCTTTTTTATTTTTGCCCATATAGATGGTAGCCCGTGGAGCACCGCCATTTCCGACCAGAGCCGCGAAAGCGGAGATGATCATGATAAGGGGCATACAGACACCGACACCGGTAAGTGCCAGTGAACCGTTTTGTGGAATATGACCGATGTAAATACGATCAACGATGTTATACAGCATATTGATCATCTGTGCGGCGACTGTAGGAAGTGCGAGCTTTGCCAGTAATTTACCGATCGGTTCTTTTGCCAGAAATTCCCGGTTGGATGAGCCTGTGTTGTGGGCAACCTGGTTCGGTTGATTATTCTTGATGTTTTTCGATATGGATTCTCCGCCGGTTGGTGGTGAAGCTTTTGATGTGTTGTTTGAAGAATCGGTCATGCTGTAGGCTTGTGTTTGTTTCTTCATGTATATTCCTCGTTCCTTTGATTGATATTTTATATTGTATAAAAGTTAATTGCGATATGAGCTTGCCTGAATATAGTATTGTCCGAACTGCCCGGTATTCAGGCAGCAGTGTTGTGATCATATTATTTTAAATGCGATAACACATTGTCATACAAACGCTTGTTATAGGATGCAAAATTCTTCTTTTCGTCATCTGAAAAACCTTCAAAGATGCAGGAGATCAGTTCGTCCTGCTTTTTCTCGATTGCATGTACAACAGGAATTGATCTATCGGAGAGCTTCAGATGAATGATCCGTTTATCATTTGTATCCGGATGTCTGGTCAGATAGCCTTTGTCGGCGAGAGAATCAATGGCTGTGGATACATTTCCACGCTGTAGCATACGAAACTCTACGATATCTCTGGCAGTATCATGTACCGGATTATTGTGTAAAAAAGTAATGATGATAACTTCAATCCGTGAAAGCTTATAGTCTATCCGGATGCTCTCAAGATATTTTTCCTGAAGCTTCATCAGGCTTTTTGTCATATCAAAAATATTGGATGGTGATTGTAGGATCATATATATTCCTCATTTCTTAATTAAGTTCTTTTTAGAACTATTATAGCTTTAAAATAAAAAGAGTCAAGCTGTTTATACAATTTTTATAGAAAGAGAAAAACACAGTCTGGGTGTTATCTGAAACAGAAAACTAGAGATAAAAATATTATTGACAGGAAAGAAATAATAGATATACTAAAATTTATAGTGTTTTTTGGAGAATTCAGATAATAGAATATATGAAAAAATATGTTTGACCAGAGGATAAATATGCCACAGATGAACGAGAAAAACTGGATGATCATAGTAGCAGTAGTTATTGTGCTTATAGGATCACTGATCTACAATATCATTTCAGCAAGAAATCTGAAGAAAAAAAGACAACAGTTTGTAGAAAGTATCCAATCTTCATATACGCATATGAAGAGTATAGAAGACACCAGCAAAAAGATATATGAGATTTCAAACGAGATCAATGAAATGATCCGGGAGCAGAAAGACACCGAAGAGTACATAGAAAAAAAGAAGAAGGAGATTGAGGAGATCAGGCAGATGATTGTGACAAATGACACAATCCTTGACTGTGCAATCTCAGATAAGCGGGATCTTGCAAGGAAGAGGCAGATTGCATTTACTTATAATATTCCAACCGGGTTACCGGAGATTCGTATGGAGGATGTCGATAAGATTCGTCTGTTTGCCAATCTGTTAGACAATGCGATCGAAGCAGCCGAGTGTGTGCCGGTGCAGGATGCAAATGGGGAAAATAAAAGATTCATACATGTATCGATATTGAATCGTGGGAGTAACTTCTTTATCACTGTTAAAAATTCCAAAAGAACGGAGATTGCCGTTATGGAGAATCAGTTCCATACAACGAAGCCGGATGCAGAAAACCACGGCAGAGGTGTTCGTATTATCAGGCAGATTGTTGCCAGGTACGATGGAACGGTCGAGTTCACGGACAAGGGTGATGCCTTTGAAGTAGCGATCATGTTGTAAAAGGCATACAGAACAGCCATGGTTTGTGTGTTTGTAATTTACAACATAGCATGTTCGGAGATATATTTGAGGTAGTCGGCTTTGAATGGTTTGGCATAGCGTCTGCCAACAGGCAGTTTGATGCTGCCGGTCAGCTCGGTTTCCTGTGAGGATAAATTTTTTACATATCCAAGATTGACCATGAAAGAACTATGGCATTGCGAGAAATAGGACGGCAGTCGTTCGCTTACAGCCTGAAGGGATTCGTACACTTTATAGGCTTCCCCATCGTCAGTATAAATAATAATCTCGCGGCTGAGCCGTTCAATATGAGTGATCGTTCCGCATGAAAGGGTGTATCGTTTTCGGTTGGAAATAACGTCCAGAAAGCGTGTTTTTCGTTCAATTACAAGCTGAATCGCTTTATCCAGTGCCTTAGGCAGATATTGTTGTATGGAATCCTTTGTAACATAATATATGTGACGGACTTCGTAAGATTCAGATATATAGTCGGTATGGCTGGTGAGAAAGATAACTGCACACTGTGGGCAGCATTGATTAAGCTCGGAAGCAAAATCGATACCGTTGAAGTCCCCCATTTCGATATCTAAGATTGCAATATCATAATTAATCGTATCGGTCTCAAGCAATTTTTTTAATTTCTCTGGCTCGTAGGAGTCGATTCTGAAAGTGAAGGATTCAGAAGCATCCAAACAGGAATGTGCAAAACTGGTTGTTTCTTTTAATTGTAGATCTGAATCATCACATATTAGAAGTTTGAGTTTCATATATGGTATCCCCCCTGTAATTGGTAATTTCAATGTAGAAAACATTTTGCTTAACTGGTAATATTATAATAAAAAGGTTGCCATAAAACAAGAAAAATGTCAAAATATATATACGCATATTGATGACGGTATAAAGAAAGAGAGAAGATAGAAATGAACATATGGACATTCCTGCAGGTGCTCGGAGCAGCCCTGATCACGGCATTACAATTTAATATTTATCTGGGTGCTTATATGGGAATGGATCGTGGAAGAAGAGACCGGATCTATCTGGGCTTGAATATTTTAAATATGTTTTTCCTCCGCGTTTTAATAAATACAAGTATACAGCTTGATGCACCTGCATGGCTTCGTGCCATCATTTATATTTTTGGATTTGCGATGATGCTTGTAGGCGTTGTATTATACCGTAAAGAGTGCATGGTTATAAATTTGGTATCATTTATGGTGGGTATTATGACATTTGATCTTGTTACGGTGACGATGTCAGCAGTGATCGAGGAACTGTTTGGATATGCATATAATGATACACCGGTATTATACAGTGCAAAAGCATTGCTTGTCTGGCTTGGAGTAGAAGCCTTGCGTGAGGGCATAGGAACGATCATTGAAGTCTGGTTTATGCGGAAATTTATGCCATACAGGAAGTTCCGGAGACAATCATTTGTCAGAAGCATGGTGTGGATTCTGGCTGTTGGAACCGGATATATGATGTTGGTTGTGTATTTTGTGACTATGGTAAAAGAGGTTAATCTGATGTCACAGTTTATAGCACTGGGAATCTGGGCATCTGCTTTTATAGCTACTTATCATCTGTATACGATCGTATATAATAGCTATCAAAGAAAAATGATACGTTTTCTGGAAGCAAAGATGAAGCAGCAGAAAGAGGATTATGAGAAGCTTCTGGCGGATTACAACAGGCTGCGGGATATCAAGCATGATCTGTATAATTATGTGCATATACTTGATCTGGCAGGAGATGTCCGGAAGGAACAGGAGCAGATCAGACAGTTACAGGAAGATCTGAAACCGGGAAAACAGAAAGAGTACATAAAATACACAAATCTTTCAATCCTGAATCTGGTATTAAATAATGTTACATCTGCCTGTGAGGGTGTAGGTATTCATCCGGAAGTTGCAGCAGAAGAAATTCAGATTGATACAAATGTAGAATTGGACATGGGATATCTGATCGAGCGGATGGTACATAATGTTATTTTGTTGAATGAAGATCAGGGAGAGAATAAGCAGGATTCCGTATCAGAGTCACTGCCTCGGACACTCCGGATTCAGATCGCACCATCGGAATCCTCAGATGGAAATATTCAGGTTGTGCTTAAGGGTATCGGACTTCGTATGAAGGGCATTGAGATGAATTCAGACAACAGAAAGGAGATACGGAATAATAAGCAGATCATTCAGTTTATTATGGAGCGGCATGAGGGATTCCAGTGGAATAACAGGAAAGAATCTCATCTGTATCTGACTGCATAAGCAGAGAACCGTATCCGGAATTTGTAGAAATATGTCGATTACGACGGAAACATTGCAGATTACGACAGGTTTATTGTATCTGATAAATGTTTTGTTATAATAACTTCATAGATATATCGAAAACCGATATATTATTGAGTGGGAAAGTTCATAATATATGCATTTATGTCAGAGAGGACATATATTTTTCAGCCCGATCAGCTCTCCTTGCTGCAAGATTGTGGAAACTCAGAATGAGTGCAGTAGATTATGGTTGCAAAATATGAAAAGCATACATTGGAACGGATGAAGGAAGATCTGATAGTTGTACCGAGAAACGCAGGTATCAGGTCTTCTTTTTTTAGCCTTTTACCATGTCTTAACCATAAAACGTGCTACAATATATGTTGTGACAGTTTAGAATATGAATATATAATAATGATTGTCAGAATTGATTGAAATGGATACGATTGTTATAACAGATTACAAAAAGATACAGCGGAGAAAATGATGAACAGATTCCTGAATTTTACAAAGAATTTTTTAATTACAGCAGCGATATTGGTATGTGGATTTTTGTTGTCCCTATTTATGCAGAAGGAGTGGGGAAATCAGACTTTGATACCCTCTATTTTTCTGTTGGATGTATTTCTGGTATCCGTTATCACAGATGGTTTCTTATATGGTGCGGTCGCATCTGTCATCAGCATTCTGGCGGTAAATTATGCATTTACATTTCCGTATTTTAAGATTAATTTTACGATCCCGGAAAATATGATCTCTGCCGTTATCATGATAGCTATTGCAGTTATTACCTGCGGATTTACAAATAAGTTGAAGAGTCAGGAACAGTTAAAGGCAGAGAGTGAACAGGAGAAGATGCGGGCCAATCTGCTCCGATCCGTATCCCATGATTTTCGGACACCGCTTACAACGATTTATGGTGCAAGCTCTGCAATGTTAGATGATAAGAATGAATTTACGGAGGAGCAGAAAAAAAGCATGCTTCGTGGAATCAAACAGGATGCACAATGGCTGTCGCGAATGGTTGAGAATATGTTATCGATTACCAGACTGGATGGAAAAAATGTTAAGATCATTAAGATCCCGATTGCGTTGGATGAGCTGTTAGATTCTGTTCTGGTTAAGTTCAATAAACGGTATGAAGGTCAGAATGTTGAGATTGACATTCCGGATGAACTGATCATGATTCCGATGGATGCGATCTTAGTCGAGCAGTTGATCCTGAATCTGTTAGAAAATGCAGTTCAGCATGCAGAGGGGATGAATAAGCTTGGGCTTCGTGTATATACGAGTGGGCATTTTGCAGTATTTGAGATCCGGGACAACGGATGTGGTATTCCGGTTGATAAGGTAAAGGATATATTTGCAGGGAAACTGGTTTATGGTGAATCAGGACTTGACAGCAGTAAGAAAAATGCAGGGATCGGGTTGGCGGTATGTACCACGATCGTAAAAGCACATGGTGGTGAGATCTCTGCGGAGAATCTGCAGGATGGCGGTGCTGTTGTGCGATTTACACTGGATATGGAGGAAACTGAGAATGATTAATAACAGATATAAGATATTGATAATTGAAGACGAAGAACATATTAATAATCTGATCAGTGCGCTGATGGAAGCAAATGGATATCAGGCTGTTTCCGCATATTCCTGTCGTGGGGGACAGATGATGTTTGCATCCCATCGTCCTGATCTGGTCATTCTGGATCTGGGATTGCCGGATCGGGATGGAATGACATTTTTAAGGGAAGTGCGGCAATCATCATTTACACCGATCATTGTTTTATCGGCACGTTCTGATGAGAGGGATAAAGTAGAGGCACTCAATGAGGGCGCAAATGACTATGTAACCAAGCCATTCAGTTCAAATGAACTGGTAGCAAGAGTACGTTCAGCACTCCGTATCGCTACGCATCGGGCAGAGGATGGATTGCGGCCGGGTGGAAGATTCGAGGTTGGAGAGCTGGTTATCAATTATGATGCAAGACTGGTTACGATCGCCGGAAATGAAGTGAAGCTGACACAGACAGAATATAATATTGTAGCGTTGTTATCCGAGCATGCAGGTAAGATGCTGACCTACAGTTTTATCATCAACGAGATCTGGGGATATAATGATTCGGGAAGCCGGAAGAAGCTGCAGGTAAATATGGCGAATATCCGAAAGAAGTTCGGTGCAGTTCCCGGTAAGGAGAATTACATAACGAATGAATTAGGGGTCGGATACCGGATGTGTGATTCATAGAAAAGAATTCTGAAACTCTACAGCATTCGGTCACGGGGATGGCGCTTGTTATAAATAACGTGCTGCGATTTCTGTTCTCTGGACATTGCCCTATTCGTAAATACTCCTGTGCTAACTCGCCTTTGGCTCAGACAAGCACTCGTATTTACTGGCAATGTGCAGTTCACAACGAAATCTCGCAATGTTATTTTATAACAAGCACCATCCCCGTGACCGAGTGCTGTAGAGTTTTTTGTATAATTAGATAATTGACTATAAGAGAAAGATTTTATGTTTTTTAATATAAAATACAGGAAGTGGTGTTGACACATTCTTTTTTTTGAACTAAAATGTAGCGTGCTACACATGAAAAAAGATGTATAGTATGTATAAGATATGCAAGCTATATAACATTAAATGTAAGAGCATTTTCCGGGAATTATACATAGCTGTAAATAAAAGAAAGGAACCGTAATGGAACAGGAAAAGGATATGGATGCAGATCGAAAGCTGCCGTGTGGTCCGGAGAAGGACATCGGTTATTATATTAAGCGGATCAATGATAAGCTGAAGGCCGGATTTGACGCATATTTATGTGACGTGGATCTGACCAGTTCACAGGCAAGAGTGATTGAATATGTGTACTGGAATGGTGGAATGGTGACACAGAAGGAGATCGAGGTATTTCTGGATGTAGCGCATCCGACAGTTGTCGGCATCGTGAACCGTCTGGAAAAGAAAGGTTATCTGAACTGTCATCTGGATGAGAATAACAAACGAAATAAGATGGTATGCAGCACCTGTGAAGCTGAAAAACTGCTCAATAAAATGTATGAAGGCAGGAGAGCTGCGGAACAGAGACTGCTTCATTCTTTTTCAGAGAATGAGGTGGCGCAGGCGAAAAAGCTGCTTGAAAAATTATATGAAAATATCAGATAAAGAAAGAAGGAGGACGTATGATCAGAAAATTATTAAAAAGTTTGCGGGAATATAAGAAGCCGACACTGCTTACGATATTCTGTGCAGTAATTGAAGTAGTATTTGAGATTTTAATTCCACTTTGTATGTCTGATCTGTTGGATTTTGGTATCGAAGGTGGAAAGATGAGTATTGTCGTAAAGGATGGAACATGGCTGATTGTGCTTGCAGCCTTACAGCTTTTAACAGGTGTGCTTGCAGCAGTTCTCGGTGCGAAAGCGTCAGCAGGATTTTCCGCAAATCTGCGACAGGATATCTATGATAATGTCCAGACATTTTCATTTTCTAACATAGATAAGTTTTCCACTTCATCTATCGTAACAAGACTGACCACAGACGTAACGAATATTCAGAACGCATATCAGATGATCATTCGTATTGCAGTCAGAGGACCGATCATGCTGATCTTTTCCGTGATCGTTTCCTTTACGATCAATGCAAAGCTGGCATGGATATTCCTGATCGTTATTCCGTTTATGGGATTCGGTCTGATATTTATAGCAACCAAGGTGCACCCGATCTTCGAACGGGTATTCCACAAATATGACGGTTTAAATAATATCGTTCAGGAAAATGTAAAGGGAATGCGGGTTGTCAAATCCTTTAATTCGCAGGAAGCCGAGATCGGCAAATTCAAACATGCATCAGGTGATATCTATAAGGATTTTGTAAAGGCAGAAAGAATCCTGGCATTTAACTCTCCTTTGATGCAGTTCTTCATGTATGGATGTATGATCGCAATTTCATGGATCGGTGCAAAAGCCATTGTGGCAAGCGGAAATAATGAAGCACTTGGACTTACGACCGGTAAGTTGACTGCACTTATCACATATGCGATGCAGATATTGATGGCACTTATGATGTTATCAATGGTATTTGTCATGATCATGATATCCAGATCTTCAACGGAACGTATCGTTGAGGTGCTTGAGGAGACAACTACGATACAGAATCCGGAGAACCCGGTTCAGACTGTTGCAGATGGTTCGATCGTGTATGATCATGTGGATTTCTCTTACAGCAAACGGGCAGATAAGAAAGTTATTGACGGAGCAGATCTTAAGATCCGATCCGGTGAGACCGTTGGTATTATCGGTGGAACCGGTTCATCGAAGTCTTCCTTTGTCCAGTTGATCCCTCGTCTGTATGATGTGACAGGCGGAACACTTATGGTCGGTGGCGTGGATGTCCGCAAATATGACCTGCAGGTGCTTCGTGATGCAGTTGCAATGGTTCTTCAGAAGAATGAACTGTTTTCAGGGACAATAAAAGAGAACCTCCGCTGGGGAAATGAACAGGCGACGGATGAAGAAGTAAAAGAAGCCTGCCGTCTTGCCTGCGCGGATGAATTCGTTGAGGCGATGCCGGATGGATATGATACCTACATTGAACAGGGTGGAACAAATGTCTCCGGTGGACAGAAGCAGCGTCTTTGTATTGCGCGGGCACTTCTTAAGAAACCGAAGATATTGATCCTCGATGATTCGACCAGTGCGGTTGATACAAAGACCGATGCGATGATCCAGAAAGCATTTGCCGAATACCTGCCGGACACGACCAAGATCATCATTGCGCAGAGAATTTCCTCTGTTCAGCACGCAGATAAGATCGTGGTATTGGATGATGGTAAGATCATGGATGTAGGTACGCATGAAGAATTGATCGTAAAGAGTCCGATCTACAGAGAAGTATATGAATCACAGCAGAAGGGAGGCGGTCAGGATGAGTAAACAGAAGAAACAGATGGACGCACCCGACAGAGAGCAGGGCAGCAGGGTCAATAAAAATACAGCCAAACGGCTGCTGTCCTATATCGGAGCATATAAGAAGACGCTGGTTGTTGTATTTATCTGTATTATCTTAAGTGCACTTGCAAGTGTAGCGTCGGCAATGTTTATCGAGATACTGATCGATGATTATATCACCCCGATCCTTGCAATGGATCATCCGGTCTATACCGGGCTGATCAAGGCACTTTGTATGGTCGGCGTTATTTACCTGATCGGTGTATTTTCTACATGGTTTTATAACTACCTGATGGTAGGGATCGCACAGGGAACTCTGAAAACCATACGAGATGAGATGTTCGAGAAGATGCAGAGCCTGCCAATCCGTTATTTTGATACGCATACACACGGAGATATCATGAGCTGCTATACCAACGATACTGATACGCTCCGCCAGATGATCGCACAGTCCCTTTCACAGATGATCTCATCGATATGTACGGTTGTTGCGGTATTCTGCTGTATGTTATATCAGAGCATTTATCTGACACTGATCGTTGTCGTGATGCTGTTCTTTATCATGAAGCTGGTGAAGGTCATCGGTGGCAAGAGTGGATTTTATTTTATAAAACAGCAGCAGACACTTGGTGCATTAGATGGTTATATCGAGGAAATGGTCAATGGCCAGAAGGTTGTTAAGGTATTCTGCCACGAAGAGAAAGCCAGAGAAGATTTCCAGAAAAAGAATCAGGAATGGCAGCAGGCAGCAGCCAGTGCAAATGGTTATGCAAGCGGAATGATGCCGATGATGAATGCATTTGGTTATGTGCAGTATGTAGTTGTAGCGGTTGTTGGAGCATGGCTTGCGATCTCCGGTGCAACGAATCTGACGCTGGTCGGAACGAATACAGCCACTCTTGGTATGATCGCATCCTTCCTTACGTTGTCGAAGAACTTTACCAATCCGATCTCACAGCTTTCGAATCAGTTTAATGCGATCGTAACGGCACTTGCAGGCGCGGAACGTATCTTTAAGCTGATCGATGAAGAACCGGAAGTGGATAATGGTTATGTAACACTTGCAAATGTCAAAGAGAAAAATGGTGAGCTGGTGGAAGTGAAAGAACGAACCGGAATCTGGGCATGGAAGCATCCACATGAGGATGGCAGTCTTACTTACCAGAGATTAGAGGGCGATATCGTTCTGGATCATGTGGATTTCAGCTACAATCCGGACAAACAGATTCTGCGTGATGTGACGCTCTATGCGAAACCGGGTCAGAAGATCGCATTTGTAGGTGCGACCGGAGCAGGAAAAACGACGATCACCAATCTGATCAATCGTTTCTATGATATAGACGATGGTAAGATCCGGTATGACGGAATCAATATTAATAAGATCCGCAAGAAGGATCTGCGGGCATCTCTCGGTATTGTATTACAGGAGGTCAATCTGTTTACCGGAACGGTTATGGAGAACCTGAAATATGGAAATCCAAATGCCACGGATGAGGAATGTATTGCAGCCGCCAAGCTTGCGAATGCGCATAATTTCATTATGATGCTGCCAAATGGTTATGACACGGTGCTTGCCGGAGATGGAAGCGGATTGTCACAGGGACAGCGGCAGTTGATCTCGATCGCAAGAGCAGCCGTATCCAATCCGCCGGTTATGATATTGGATGAAGCAACCTCCTCGATCGATACAAGAACGGAGGCGATGGTTCAGCAGGGAATGGACCGGCTGATGGAAGGCAGAACCGTATTTGTCATTGCACATCGTTTGTCTACAGTTAAGAATTCGGATGTTATCATGGTACTGGATCATGGCGCAGTCATTGAACGTGGTACACATGAGGATCTGATCGCAAAGAAAGGAACCTATTACCAGCTTTATACCGGAGCATTTGAATTGGAGTGATAAATAGTAAAAACTCTACTGTTACCTGTCTCTGGTGGTTGCTCTTATTATAAAATAACGTGCTGCGATTTCTGTTCACTGCATATGCCTGATTCGTAAATACTCCTGTGCTAACTCGCGTTCGGTTGAGCGGAGCACTTAGTGAAGACGAGCGTTAGCGTAGTTTGAGGTTAGTGTAGCTTACTCTGATCCGGCAACAACGAAATCTCGCAATATTATTTTATAATAAGCATAATACCCAGCCCTAGGAAGCAGTAGAGTTTTTTGCTATTTTTAGGCAGGCGGTAAATGGTGGATAGCGTATTGATTATAGCATGACTAGGTTTGCTATAAGAGAAAGTTATAACGAATTCTAATATTTATGTATTGTATTTTAGTTGGAATTTGTTATATAATTCATACATTCCGAATAGGAATAGTAAGATAATGATGCGCAGAAACAAAAATTGTATTAAGTTTGAACACTTCGGATTACCAAGACAGAGGCATTTGAGTCCGCCGGTCCTTAGGTGGCGCTGTAAGCGGCAGCTTAGTACCGTTGCAGGACGAAACGAGCGGAAGCGTCCTCTGATTGGTAATGCCGAAAGTGTTCAAACATGATGATATTACGTTACGGCATTAGTAAAATATAAGAAGGAGGAAATGCCATGCGACAGGTATTATGCTTTGGTGATTCAAACACATATGGTTATGTGCCGGGAACGGCGGAACGCTATGACTGGGATACCAGATGGACGGGAATCGTAGGAACCGGACTGATGGAAAAGGGATATATTGTACAGGAGGAAGGTCTGTGTGGCAGAACCACAGTATTTGACGATCCGCTTCGTCCGGGCAGACGTGGCAGTGAACTCCTTCCAATCATATTAGAAACCCATAAGCCGGAAGATCTGATCATTTTAATGCTTGGAACAAATGATTGTAAGACATTTTATGGTGCAACGGCAGGCAGTATCGGCTTAGGTATCCGTAAACTTGTGCGACAGATCCGGGATGGTGCGCCATCAGCGAAGATCCTTCTGATGTCACCGATCGCACTGGGCGAGAAGGTCTGGGATGGATTTGATCCGGAATTTGGAAAAAATTCTGTACAAGTGTCCAAAGAGCTGCCGGAGATTTACCGGCAGATCGCAGAAGAAGAGGAACTTTATTATCTGGCGGCTTCTGATTATGCCGTACCATCGGAACGGGATCAGGAGCACATGGATGAAGAAGGACACAAGGCGCTGGCAGAAGCGGTACTGGAAAAGATTTCAGAGATATTGTAATGTGAGTTAGGAGTACAGAGAAAAATTATGATTGGGGAGACTGTAGACAGAAAAGAAGTATTAAAACAGGCATTTGTGAAGGCTCTGCCGATCACAGGAAGTTATCTCTTTGTCAGTATGGCATACGGACTTACGATGCAGGAAGCAGGACTTTCCTGGTTCTGGTCGTTGTTTACCAGCCTGACGGTATATACCGGCGCATTTCAGTTTGTGCTGGTAACATTCTTAAGTAGCGGTGCATCGATCCTCACGATCGCACTGACTGCATTGTTCATGAACAGCAGACAGTTCTTTTACGGACTGACATTTGTTGAAGATTTCAAGAAAATGGGTAAGCGTTATCCATATATGGTTCACACAATGACGGATGAGACATATGCCGTCAATTGTTCCATGCTGTCTTCTGAGGTGATAAGAGATCGTAACGCAGAGAAGGAAAATGACCGGAAGCGCAGATTTGATATTATGTTTTATGTGGCATTATTCAGTCGTATATCCTGGATGGTGGGCGCTGTGCTTGGCGGCATACTCGGTCAGATCCTTCCGGTGAAATTAGAGGGGATCGATTTTTGTATGACAGCGTTATTTATTACGATCGCGATCGATCAATGGAGAAGTGTGAAAGTGCATTTGCCGGCACTTGCCGGGTTTATCGGAGGTGTGCTGTTGCTTCTGTTAATAGGAAAAGATTATTTCCTTCTTCCAACTTTGATTCTGGTATCAGGTCTGTTGCTGATCTGTGAAAGAAAGGTGGAAGCCCATGAATGATCGATATGTATTGATCTGTATCCTTGTGTCTGCAGCGGCGACTTTGTTTATGCGGGCGCTCCCATTTACCATTCTTGGAAAGAGAAAACAAATCCCCGAAAAAATCCGGTATCTCGGACGAATCCTTCCGGCAGCCATCATGGCTGTGCTGATCGTATACTGCCTGAAGGAAGTACCGACCGAATTCTTAAGCGGTGGCTATAAGAAGTTGATCGCAGCCGCAGTTTGTGTCGCCCTTCATGTGTGGAAAAAGAATACATTTGTCAGCATCATAGGCAGTACGATTGTGTATATGTTATTATGAGCAATGACACCGAAAAAAAGGGCTGTCGCACCAATCACTTAGTGCGGCAGCCCTTTTTTGTAGTATCCGTTGTAACGAAATTACTTTGTTTTATTTGATCACATTGTTGACAGCCCCTCTATTTTGTGATGAGGCTATCTATTCTAAGAATATGTCAATGAATAAGTATTATAGCCGGGGGATTATTATGTAAAAATAATTATGTTAATGAACTGTGCATTAGTGTTCTAACGCAGCAAGTTTTGCCTGTAATGCAGCAATTTCGGCATCTTTTTCGGACAAAGCAACGTCCTTTTCGGACAAAGCAGCGTCCTTTTCAGACAAAGCAACATCTTTTTCTTCCAACGCTTTCTTCATCTGTTCGATCATAAAATTAACAGTATTTTCATCCATCTTTTTTAATGCTTTTGAAAACATACTAATAACCTCCTCAGGGCGATACAGATATTCAGATATATCCTGGCATATAGATTCCATCCATGGATAGTTGGATATCAGTGTGGTAAGGTTGTCTGTAGAGTCAGCGGTTAGCAGAGACAACCATGCATTTAGATCGTTGATATCTTTAGCATACTTGCTATTTTTAAATACGTCAAGGTTAACGACATAGTATTCCTGTAAAAGACTCAGATTTACACCAGTATTAAAAATGGTTCTTCCATGATGCAGATAGATATAGGTTAGTGGCAGACTTTTTTTTGCCTTTCATAAATTCCATAAAACGTTTTTTCCAGTCATCAGGCCAGTTCTTATATGTCCAATAAAGTTTTGGGTATTGTTTTAATTCTGCAAGGCATTTATCTTCCGTTCGTTGTGGAAAAAGCTGATAAATATTGAATGCGGAATGTTTGGTGCTTGAGTTTTGTGAAATGGTAGTTTTGTCCTTGTTATACATAAAAATTCCTCTCAATTTCCGCTACCTGATTTGTTGACAAAACCACCATACCAGAAATAATGGTATAAAAACCGTTGATGTAATAACTTGTATGGTTTGATGTAACTTTTGGTAAGTGGATGCTTATAAAGACAATCTGTAAATATTTTTCCGGTAAATATTTTTGAAAAATTTCAAAATTTTACTTATGGTTTTCGGTAAAGTGCCAGTAGAATATATATTCTAAAATTAATATAAAAGAGAAAACAGATCTATGAGAAAATCCGGTATCTCGGACGAATCCTCCCGGCAGCCATCATGGCAGTGCTGACCGTATACTGCCTGAAGGAAGTGCCAACCGAATTTTTAAGCGGCGGCTATAAGAAGCTGATCGCAGCCGTAGCCCGCGTCGTTAATAAAATAACAACACCCCGGTCGCGAGGGATGCGTACCAGGGTGGTATTCAAAGGACATACTTTATTATAAACATTTGTATTTTGGACTGTCAATTCGTTGCTGGTTAAGAAATATATAAATTTATGTGCCTATGCGTTGGTTTGTAAGGTGAGTATACTTATACTTGACACAATGCATTGTTATTAATCATTTAATATTATAAATAATGATTTTTACTCCAATTTTCTCCCTATCTCACTTTTCCCCTTTACGGGATATTGAAAACCAAAAGATTACGGTATTTGATTCGGGCTTTAACTTTGGTAAAAAAAGGCGGAAAGATATACTCTCCGCCCATCCTATAATAGGATCAAATGAATTTATTAACATATTTATTATAAAATATCCAGATAGTAATGTCAATGAACCTAATTTTCTGATCCATATTTCTTTACCATATCTTATCTAGTAACTCATTGAATATTATGGTCTTTGAGTAACTGCAGGTAAGTATCTGGGAGAAGGATATTATACGATTTTCTTTCTTCTCCCAAATAACAAAAACCATATTTTGATAACGATTGTTCGCTCGTTATCTGTTTCCCATTATATATACTATCAGGGAAAGCCATACATGCAGAAACGGTCATTTTCTTTTCTCCATACGCATTAAGTGTACGTCCTTTTTTACTTGGTATCATCAATCCGTCATAATCTCCCTTTGTTGGCTTACCATCTATAACGCTTACTCTCATCTTCTCTCCACAATCCCTACAGGTATAAATTTGATACCATTCAGACCAGGCTTTCTCCGTTATAACAGTCGTATTTTCATACTTTGGTTCATCTGCGGTTGGATGATGGATGGTATAAAGGAGGACATTGGCAGTTGTTGACTGTCCATGTGTTGTTTTTTCCTTATGAGCCGCTAGATCAGAGGCGGTATCATAACAGAAGTCTTTAAAATATATTTGTCCTTCTTCCTGCGCTGTCCACTTTCCATCTCCATCAATGTCAACCCAGCTTTCGCCCTGTTTAGGATTTTTATTCCATATACAATTTAAACAAACGTGTTTTTTATCCTTTGACCGCACTTCTTCGTCCCACTCATTGACCGGGATCTGAACCTCCTTTGTCTTGGCTTTATGATCAATCTGTTCTGTTACAGAACCCGCCATCCATAAATGAACATGATTTGCCGGCTGTTTGGACAAAGATCCGTCACTCACAGTTTCATAAGCCTTATTCTTGATAACCACAGTGCTGTTTTTCTGGATCTTCCCCTTGTTATCAACCGGATATTTTTTTCCGGCTGCAACATAGATCCCGGATGAAACCGCCATACTATTATCCGGTCTTACAATCTGATTATTCTTCACTTTAAAATCTTGTCTGCTACCATTTTTATCTACAAAATAATTGCAGCCACTTGATTTAACGATTGTTGACCGCTGTATCTTTCCATTTTTTACATAAACATCATCGTTCCAGCCATCTTTCAACGCCTTGATGTCACCATTTTTTGTGATCCGGAAAGAAGTGCTTCCGTCATCATAATACTTTACACATCCATCATTGTCGATGAAATAAGATCCCTGCCAACCCATTGCTCTTGAAATGTTTCCGTTCGTATTCACGAAAAAAGATTTTTCATTATAGGTATAAATTTTTCCCTTATAATTTTTTAAATCTTTCTTATCCCATCTGGTGTTATTTCCGTTCCAGACTCTAAATTTACCATTTGATATTTTTACAGAAACAGTACCGTTTTTTTCAACATAGTAAGTATATAATCCGTTATTATTTAATTTCCAGCCTTTGTTTAGGTTAATAAGACCGTTAGCCCCTACATAGAAATTTTTCTTATGTAGCCGAATGATGGTATTTTTCTTGTTTTTGAATACTTTTGAAGATGGTTTTTTATTGTTGGCAGTATATGTGTAGTATTTGCCGTCTTTGATTTTGGCATACAAATAACCATTTTTCCTGGTGCAATATGCACCGCGAATAACAAAAAAGGCGGCAAGGAAGAAGCATTGGCAAATGTACTGGCACATGCAAATTATTATGGCAGACGAGGAATCCTTGTTGTAAAAAAGGGAAAGAAACCGGAATTTGATTTCTCAGAGCGCAATGACAGGGTAACATTAAAGCTCGAAGTTGGACAAGTGGTATATATTCCTGAGGCTGTGGACCTGCAGACAAACAGACAATCAGATTCAACAGAAGCAGATGAAATACGCAATATGAATAAAGGGCAACGAGTAATGCATTATCTTAAAAACCATGATAGTATTTCAACACAACAGGCAATGGAACCGGCAGATGATTATATGACCGCAGATCAGGTTCGTATGATCGTAGAAAATGCAAAACAGGAAATTAAATATATAAACGATATTTCATTGGATGGTGGCTGTGATAACCTTGAATTTAACCGGTCAGATGCCACTAAAGCAGCAGGACTTCAGACACTTGCGGTGATGCTTGGTATTCCCATGAATGAGACTCTGTCAAATAATGAAGACGGCGTTGCTGTTGTATTAGAACGCATCGCTTCGCTCATTTGACAGACCTCCCATTTGTTTGCGGTAGGCATTCGGTGTCAGACCGTATTCTTTTTTAAAACAATTTACAAAATGACTGCAGGACGCAAAATACAGAAATGAACTGATTTCTGTACAGCTCACCTGGCTGTTTAACAGCATGTAGCGAGCCATCCTGCATTTTTCTTTTATGATATATTGTGAGAGACTGCAGTTCATATCTTTTTTGAACAGACGGGTCATATAGTCCGGGTGGAGCTTCACTGCATCGGCGACATCCGATACCCGGATCGGTTCTGTGATATGGTTGTTGATGTAGGAGACGGCCTGCATGACATGATAAGACAGTCCGGGACTGTTATGAAGCTCGTGCATGGCAAGTACAAAATCCTTCACAACAGCTCCTTTTCGCGGATTCAGTTGTTCCGGTGTCAGACATGCGTCAATTTTTCGGATATGCATATCACTTAAAGTATAGGCCTGTTCCGGATCCAACCCGGCTTCGATACAGAAACGTGTGATCATGGCAGTCAGAATGACCAGATGGTATTTTTTGTTCTGCAGTGGGGATGAAGACAGCTTTCCCATGCCTTCCATGGTATCTGCATTCATATTTAGCTTCAGTAGCTCCATATCCCCATTTGCGATCCGCCGGTAAAATGAATACTCTGCCTCCATCGGCAGGTGATAAGACTGTTCCTCCTGCTGCGCTAATAACAGTTTCTGTAATTCTTTATTCATGGAAATACTCCTTTCATATAATATACAGCTATAAAAATATTTGCATATAGGCATTATTTTATCAAATGAACGGATTGCCCATCTCTAAAAAAACAATCAGAACAATGAAGGTCAGCTATGCGATATAAAAATCGGATATATTATATTCCCTACATATGCATTTATAGTATCATAAATTCAGAAAATAACAATTACAAATTTATTATTTGCTAAATGAAAAGGAGATCATGCATATGAAGACATGGAAAGGGTATCAGAAGGGTGTTAATCTGGGAGGCTGGTTTTCCCAGTGTGATTATTCCGAGGACAGATTCAATAATTTTATTACGGAAGATGATTTTAAAGAGCTTACAAGCTGGGGACTGGATCATCTCAGACTGCCGGTGGATTATAATCTGGTAGAGACAGAAGACGGACAGTATAAGGAAGAAGGTTTTGCACGGATTAAACGCGCGCTGGAACTCGGACATAAATATGGTTTTAATATGATCCTTGATCTGCATAAGACCGCCGGTTATTCCTTTGATCCGGGAGAAAAACAGAGTGGATTTTTTGGAAACGAAGCTCTTCAGGAACGCTTCTACAGATTATGGGAAGAATTTGCAAAGCGCTTTGGCGGATATGGAGATAAAGTTGCATTTGAATTATTAAATGAGGTAGTAGATAAAGAAGATGGTGCCGTATGGGCAGAGATAGCACCAAAGTGTGTCGAACGTATCCGTGCATATGCACCGACAACTGATATTCTGATCGGTGGTTACTGGCATAATAGCGTGCAGGCAGTCAGAGATATTCCGATGCCGATGGATGAACATATCATATATAATTTCCACAGCTATGACCCTCTTCTTTTTACACATCAGGGCGCACAGTGGGTAGATGATATGCCGGCGGATTATCATATGGAATTCAAAGGCAGCATGGAAGATTTTTGTGCATATGCAAAAGCACACCTGCCTGCAAAGCTTGCCGGAACGCTGTCGATCCTTGATTATAAGGGAAATCTTGATTCAGCATATTTTGAAGATCTGTTTGCCGATGCGATCGCTGTTGCAAAGGAGCGAAACGTAGCACTTTATTGCGGAGAATATGGCGTGATCGAAAACGCAGACCCGGCAAACACTGTATTATGGTATAAAGCCATCCATGAAGTATTTGCAAAATATGGTATCGGCCGTGCGGCATGGTCATACAAGGAGATGGACTTCGACCTTCGCGCTGATCGCCTGAAACCGGTATTTGCTGAACTCAAGAAATATTTTTAAGGCTGTTTATCCATATACCCGGGTAAGGCAGATAGAGATGGTGGGGTGGTTGAGACATTTGCATAATTTCCGAATAGAAAGGTCACATTGCCAGCGAATGCGGGTGCATGTCTGAGCCCGGAGGGCGAGTTTGCACAAGAGCATGAGCGGATCGGGCATGTGTACCTTTCTTGGAAATGAAGCAAGTCTCAACCACCCCACCCTCACCATCTGCCTTATCCAGTCCTTGGCGTCCATTTAATCAAGGCGTTAATTCTATTTAAGAAACTTTTTCCGGCGCATGCTTGCTTATTCTTTTCGTATGGATTATAATAACAAAAGCTGATTTTTGTAGAAAGAAAAGAAGTAGGAGAAAACAAGATGGTAAACGAAGAAAAGGTCAGATTGATGACCAGACTTGCCATGTACGAACAATCTACAGGAAAAGAAGATCTGGAAAAAGGCAGATATTTCAAATCAGACTATGTAAAATACAACTGTCTGAAGACTCTGGTATCGACAACGATATTATTTGTGATCGTGGTAGCGGCCTATATTTATTACAATATGGGTAAACTGATCACGGAGCTTGTAGATATGGATCTGTTCGGTCTGGCATATAAACTTCTTATAGTATATGCGGTTGTTTGCGTAGTATTTATGGTTCTTGCATGGTTTCTATACTCCTATAGATACACCAAGGCAAAGCCTCATATCATAAAGTACAATCAGGATCTGAAGAAGCTGATTGCTTTCTATGAGAAAGAGGACAAAACCAAAGGGAAGAAGAGGAGGAAGTAAACATGGCATCACTTTTGACATTCAGAGATGGAATTAAGAATTTTTGCAGTAAATACGATAGGATCGTAGCACCGGCTATCCGGTTCATTCTCGCATTGCTGATGTTCTGGTCCATTGTACATATTACAGGCGGACATAATGAAACGATATCCAGCGGACTGGTTATTTTTCTTCTTGCTGTTGTATGTGCATTTATTCCGGAAAGTCTTACTTATGCAATTGGTGGAGTTGTTGCATTTATGAATTATTTTTCGGGCAATAAAGAAACAGGCATATCATTTATTGTTTTATTTATTATCATGTATTGCCTGTATATCCGGTTTTTCCCGAAAGCAACATGGGTGGTCATGTATGCCCCATTATTTTTCATTATTAAAATGCAGTATGTGCTTCCGATTCTTGCAGGTATGTTTGTAGGACCGATCGCGATCGTTCCGTTAGCTTTTGGTGCTGTCTTCTATTATTTTTCATTAGATGCATCCAATTATCTTGCAGAACTGAGTAAGACAACAGATACAGAAAATATGCTTGAAAGTTATAAATATATATTCCAGCATTTGATTGATAATAAAGATCTTCTGCTTACGATCGTTGTATTTGCAGTTGTTCTTATTATTACGCATGTGATATACAGATTATCGGTTGAATATTCATGGTATGCGGCAATTATTGTTGGTGGTCTGTTTGAGATCATCTTATTCCTGATTGGAAATGTTGTACTCAATGCAAGCATCTCGATTGGAGAGATCCTGCTGGGTTCGATCTGTGCAGTGATCATTGCGGTTGTAGCGCAGTTTTTCAAAACAGTTGTGGATTATTCAAGAGTGGAGAATACACAGTTTGAAGATGAGGAATATTATTATTATGTGAAAGCTGTTCCGAAGATCGTTATGACGAAACAGCAGAAGAACGTAAAAAAGATCAATACAGTATCACAGAATACTGCTGATGAAGATTCAGTAAGTGGTGTTACGAGGTAAATGAATTCTTGCATATGACCTGACGTTTTTGTCAGGTCATATCTTTATCCCACCATATAGGAAGGCTGATACAGCCTTTGTATATCCGGAATATTTAGAAAGGAGAGATACCGAATGGATAAGATCCTGGCATTTATGAGAACATATTTTGACTGGTTTTACATTACCACACCGGATATCAGTGACATTATTGAGATCCTGATCCTTTCATATGTCATCTATAAGATACTGATGTGGTTTAAGAGCAATCGTGCATGGACACTGTTAAAGGGTATTGTTCTGATCCTGTTATTTACGATTCTGGCATCCCTGTTCCAGTTTAATACGATTCTGTATATATTGAAAAATGTGTTCAGCATAGGTATTCTGGCAGTTATCATTTTATTTCAGCCGGAGTTCCGGAGGGGACTGGAAACACTTGGACGAAAGAAATTTTTTGATTATATCATGCATGAAGATGCAGATGAAAGAAAGCTGAGTGACAAAACGATTTATGAGCTGATCAAGACAGTAACTGTTTTATCAGCGAACCGGACAGGTGCATTGATCGTTATTGAAGACAAGGTCGCACTGGGTGAATATATTGATACAGGAATTCCTGTTGATGCGGTTGTAACGAACCAGCTTCTGCTTAATATATTTGAGCATAATACACCGCTTCATGATGGTGCGGTCATTCTCAGAAATAACAGAGTGGTTGCAGCAACCTGTTATCTTCCATTGTCAGCGAATCTCTCTATCAACAAGGAGCTTGGAACCAGACATCGTGCAGGTGTAGGTATCAGTGAGGTGTCCGATAGTGTAACACTGATCGTATCAGAGGAGACCGGTTCGATCTCGATCGCAAAGGGCGGCGAGCTGTATCGGAATCTGGATACAGAAAGTGTCCGGAACCATCTGGAACTGTTAAATCAGGAGGATGGAAAGAAAAAGGATGAACGCCGGCAGAAGGATGGCAAACGCAAAAAGAAGAATACTGAGAAAAAGACCAGTTCAGGTAATGTAAAAAGTGGAAAGTCTTCTGATAACAGAAAGGAGGCTGACAGTAATGAAAGATAAATTATTCAGTAACTGGGGCTGGAAACTCTTATCATTGATCCTTGGATTTGCTGTCTGGGTCACAGTTTTAAATGTGGATGATTATTCAACCACACGGCAGATTAGAGATATACCGGTTACCCTGATCAATACAGATGCGATCACGGATAAGAATCAGTTGTATGATATTGTGTCCGGTGAAACGGTGGACATTATTGTAAAGGGCAGACGTTCAGTTGTAAATGCACTTGGAGCTTCTGATTTTACAGCGATTGCGGATATGTCAAAATTGTCAATTACAAATGCTGTAAATATTACGGTGACAGCGAATTCATCGTCTGTAAATAACAATATCAGCATTACGATCGTAGATAATGTACTCCAGGTAGAACTGGAGGAGGAACAGACGGCATCCCTGCCGGTAACGGTTACAACAAAGGGTGAAACGGCAGAAGGATATACGACCGGTATTCCGGTATCTACGCCGAATCTGATAACGGTAAAGGGAGTAGCGAGCGTGATTGAACGGATCGAAAAGGCAGAGGTACAGGTGGATGTATCCGGACGGACTTCAGATGTAACAGCAACCTGCACACCAATCTTCTATGATGCAAATGGTGACGAGATATCCGGTAAGAAGCTGGAAAGCAAGGTGACCGGAGTGTCTGTAACTATACCGGTTTATAAGACGAAAACGGTAGCAGTAAAGCTGGACACAACCGGTGTTCCAGCAGATAATTATAAAGTAGTGAACGCAGAATATGTGCCGAATGAGATAACAGTTGGAGGACCGGCAGATGTGTTGCAGAATCTCACGGAGATAACAGTAGATGATATCGATGTATCCGGATGCAGTGAAGATTTGGAAAGTACGATCGATATATCCAAGTATTTGCCTGATGGAGTTGTTCTGGCAGATGAGAATACAAGCATCAGCGTCCATGTAGCGATTGAACGGAATATCAGCAGAACAATGACGATATCAGCCAATGATATTACGATTGAGAATAAACTGACGGACTATGATTATGCTGTTCAGTTTCCGGAGGGAAATACAGTTGTGATATCAGGGCTTTCTGATGAGGTTGCCAAGCTCACAGCGAAGGATCTGAAGATAACGATTGATGCGGAAACATTATCCATTGGTGCAAATACGGTTGAGCTGTCGATAAAAGACAGCGATACATACACAGTGGACAGTACCTGTAAAGTGGATATAGAAGTTACGGCAATGCCGTGACACAGCAAGGGCAGGCAATAGTAGAACTACAATAGGAAGGTTGCGCTATTGCCTGATTCTGTATTATGCAGAAGGGAGACTGATATATGGAACAAATGAATGAGAAAATTGCAAAGTTAAAAGAAATTGTTGCAGGTTCGGAACGTATGGTTTTCTTTGGTGGAGCGGGTGTTTCTACAGAGAGCGGGATTCCGGATTTCCGCAGTGTGGATGGATTGTATAATCAGAAATACAAATATCCACCTGAAACGATCATCAGTCACAGCTTCTATATGCGTGACCCGGAAGAGTTTTACCGTTTCTATAAGGATAAGATGATCTATCAAGATGCAAAGCCGAATATGGCACATAAAAAACTTGCAGAACTGGAAGCGCAGGGGAAACTTGCAGTGATCGTAACACAGAATATTGACGGCCTGCATCAGATGGCAGGAAGTAAGAATGTGATTGAGCTGCATGGTTCGATCCATAGAAATTATTGCACAAAATGTCACAAATTCTATGATCTGGATTATATTATTCAATCAGATGGTGTACCAAAATGCAGTTGTGGTGGAATAATTAAGCCGGATGTAGTATTATATGAAGAGGGTCTGAACAATGACGACATTGAGAATGCGATCCGGTATATTTCGGAGGCAGATACATTGATCATTGGCGGAACCTCGTTGGTTGTTTATCCTGCCGCCGGACTGATTCGGTATTTCAGAGGAAAACACCTGGTAGTTATTAATATGTCGCCGACACAGACGGACAGTCAGGCAGATCTTCTGATCGCTGACAAGATCGGAAAAGTGCTGGGACAATTATAAAAATGAAAATAAAACGAAATGGAGAAAGACATGAACAAACTAGACCTTCAAAAAAAGGCTGTTGACATCCGTAAGGGAATTGTTTCCTCCGTACATTCTGCAAAAGCAGGACATCCGGGCGGATCACTTTCAGCAGCAGACATTTTTACTTATCTTTATTTTGAGGAATTACATGTGGATCCGAAGAATCCAAAGGATGAGAACAGAGACCGTTTTGTATTATCCAAAGGACATACAGCACCGGGTTACTATTCAGCCCTTGCTGAGAGAGGATTTTTCCCGGTTGAGGATCTTCTGACCCTGCGTCATATCGGTTCTTATTTACAGGGACACCCGGATATGAAGCACATTCCTGGTGTGGACATGTCATCCGGTTCTCTCGGACAGGGACTTTCTGCAGCAGTCGGTATGGCACTTGCAGCAAAGATGTCCGGTAAGAAATACAGAACCTACTGCCTGTGCGGAGACGGAGAGATCCAGGAGGGACAGATCTGGGAGGCTGCTATGTTTGCAGGTCACAGAAAGCTGGATAACCTTGTAGTGATCGTAGATAATAATAACCTTCAGATCGACGGAACCGTTGAGGATGTATGTTCCCCATATCCGATCGATAAGAAGTTTGAAGCATTTAATTTCCATGTAATTAATATCGACGGAAATGATTTTGATCAGATCGATGCAGCATTCAAGGAAGCAAAGGCAACCAAGGGAATGCCGACAGCGATCATCGCCCATACCGTAAAAGGTAAGGGAGTATCCTTCATGGAGAACAATGTGGGATGGCATGGTAAAGCTCCGAATGACGAGGAGTATGCGATTGCAATGGAAGAACTGGAAAAGGCAGGTGACGTGTTATGTCAGAAGTAAAGAAGATCGCAACAAGAGACAGCTATGGTAATGCATTGGTTGAGCTTGGAAAAGAACATGAGAACCTGATCGTACTGGATGCAGACCTTGCAGCAGCAACAAAGACCGGAATCTTCAAGAAAGCATTTCCGGAACGCCATGTAGACTGTGGTATCGCAGAATGTAATATGGCAGGCATCGCAGCCGGAATGTCAACCTGTGGATATGTGCCGTTTATGAGCTCCTTTGCGATGTTTGCGGCAGGCAGAGCTTTTGAGCAGGTAAGAAACAGTATCGGATACCCACATCTGAATGTAAAGATCGGAGCAACTCACGCAGGTATCTCCGTAGGAGAAGACGGAGCAACCCACCAGTGTAATGAAGATCTTGCACTGATGAGAGAGATCCCTGGCATGGTGGTTATCAATCCATGTGATGATGTAGAAGCAAGAGCAGCCGTAAAGGCAGCATATGAATATGTAGGACCTGTCTATATGAGATTTGGAAGACTGGCAGTACCGGTCATTAATGATGAGACAACCTACAAGTTTGAGATCGGCAAGGGCGTAGAATTACGGCCTGGAAAGGATATCACGATCATAGCAACCGGACTTCCGGTATCTGAGAGCTTAGAAGCTGCGAAGTTTTTGGCAGAGGACGGTATCGATGCACAGGTGATCAATATCCACACGATCAAACCGCTTGACGAGGAACTTGTCGTAAAGGCAGCACAGGCAACCGGCAGAGTGTTCACGGTAGAGGAGCATTCGATCATCGGTGGACTCGGTTCAGCGGTTATGGAATGTCTGGCAGAGAAGAATCCGGTTAAGGTAACAAGGATCGGTGTTCGCGATACCTTCGGTGAGTCCGGCCCGGCAAAAGACCTGCTTCATAAGTATGAACTCGACGCAGAGGGCATCTATAAGCAGATCAAAGCAGCATTATAAAAAAGACGGAATCTAAATAAGACACACATATGTAGTTTTGTTTTCAATAGTCTGTCATTAATGAATTATAAATGGATGAGAATATACGTATTATTCCGTAAGACGCTTCCGCTCGTATCCTCGTGCAGCGGTACATAAAGTTGCAAAAGACGCAACTTAAGTACCGGCCTCGGATAAAGCTTACTTCATAATAGTATATTCCTCATCCATTTTATTCATTAATGGACAGCTCGATGCGCAATACTTTGCATATGTGTGTCTTATTTTAGATTCCTGTATATATATTGTAACGCTGCTTTTTCTATTGTGAAACAACCTGTTTAGAAGTTGCTGACTATGACATAAAAATGCACGGTACATTATCGTTATGGAGCAAGAACTTTCGAGCATCAATGTCTAGGGCAAAAAATGGGAAATAGCATTACTATTATGCAGCAAGCCTGTTCCAACGCCGGTCCTTAGTGAGTCGCCATAGGCGAGGAACTTAGTACCGTTGCGTTGGAATAGAGTGCAAACGACTTGCGTAATAATATGTGATGTATTTCCCATTTTGTTTCAAAGACATACGAACGTGTCTTGCTCCATAATGATAATGTTCCTCTATCATAATTCTAAAATTTTCGGCGCAGTTCTTAAATAAGGATAAAGTCGGTTGACAGAAGCCGGAAGTTTCATTTATCATATCAAGTAGAGTATATCTAAATCTATTATTTCAATAAAATCTTTTCATTCATTGTTCCGTTCATGTTTGGAACAGATACGAAAAATCTATAAAAAGATCAAGAAATAAAACTACATAGGGACAGAGAATTGACAGATCAAAGGGACACTTGTACTTGTTGTTGTGTACAATCTAGTGAAATAATATACGTTGGGCGATAACAGGGGCTTTTATATGTGTACCGGAAAGGGAGGTTGTTTATGCAGGAACAGAAAGTCGAACAGGAAATTGATATTACGAAATTATCGAATGAATTTACCTACAGAAAATACATGATGAGCAGGGATTCCGTACGGCATTTATTTTCTAAATTAAGTGTTGCGGAATATGTCGCGCTGCAAAGTATAGAGGCGATCAGCGGAGATTCTGCTATTTATGGAGGAAAGGCATATCTGACTGATCTGTCCGTCCGGATGCAGATGAGCATTCGCAGGACATCAAAGACGGTAAGGGATCTCAGAGATTGCGGCTATGTCAAATGGTCACATGATGGAAATGGTACGGACGGCACTTATGTAACGATTACGGATGCCGGTGCGAAACAGCTTCATGAGCAGGAAACGATCATTAAGGACTTTTACGGAAATGTAATTAACAAATTCGGCAAAGAGAATATGATCAATCTGTTGATCCTGATGAAGGAGCTGGATACGGTTATGGAGAGTGAGATTGAAGAAATGCAGGTGGTGAAGAACGATGATGAGTCTGATGAAAATGAATGAGTATGTGGCAATACAGGAAAAGATATGCGAGAAAAATGATTATATCGCACCAAGATTATATGATGAATATGGAGTAAATCGCGGACTTCGCGATGACCGCGGAGTTGGTGTATTGACCGGTCTGACGAATATTTCAAAGATTGTATCCTCTAAGGTGCAGAATGGCAAGAAAGTACCTTGTGATGGAGAACTCTGGTACAGGGGTTATCGGGTGGAGAATCTGATCGGAAGTCTGGGAGAAGATGAACTGGGGTTTGAAAAGGTGGCATATCTTCTGTTGATGGGTGAGCTGCCAAATGCAGAAGAACAGCATGAATTTGAGAAGATCGTCGGTGGGCTTCGTACGCTGCCATCGAATTTTACAAGAGATGTTATCATGAAAGCGCCGACAGAGGATATCATGAATTCCATGACACGTAGTATCCTGACGCTTGCATCCTATGATAAGAATGCAAAGGATACCGGTGTGAATAATTCTCTGCGTCAGTGTATCCAGCTGATCAGTGAATTTCCGATGCTGGCTGTATATGGATATAATGCATATAATCATTATGTAAAGAATGACAGTATGTTCATCCATCGTCCGGCAAAGAATCTGTCAACGGCTGAGAATATTCTCATGCTGCTTCGTCCGGATAAGAAATATTCCAAGGTAGAGGCAAAGGTACTTGATACGGCACTGATCCTTCATATGGAGCATGGTGGTGGTAATAATTCAACCTTTACAACAAGAGTTGTTACGTCCTCCGGTTCGGACACCTATTCCACAATGGCGGCTGCTATGTCATCCTTAAAGGGACCAAAGCATGGTGGTGCCAATATCAAGGTTATGGAAATGATGGATAATATTCGCGGACATATAAAAGACTATGAAGATAAAGATGAGATAGAAGCATATTTAAGCAAGATCCTGAACAAGGAAGCATTTGACAATAAGGGACTGATCTATGGTATGGGACATGCCGTATATTCCTTGTCAGATCCGAGAGAGCGGGTGTTCAAGGATTATGTCGTTAAGCTGGCTCATGAAAAGGGCAGGGAAAAAGATCTCAGGTTGTATGAGAACATAGAGGAGCTTGCCCCGGAGCTGATCGCAAAGCAGCGCAAGATCTTCAAGGGTGTAAGTCCAAATGTGGATTTCTACAGCGGATTTGTATATGACATGCTGGGAATCCCGATGGAGCTTTATACAGCGATGTTTGCAGTTGCACGTATCGTTGGATGGAGCGCACACAGGATCGAGGAGCTGATCACGAATAACCGGATCATGCGTCCGGCATATATGAGTATCATGGAGAAAAATCCCCAGATATAAACAAAAGCCAAAAACCAAGCATAGTTTATAACATGAAAACAGACAGTTTATAAGGACCCATTGAGGTTCTTATAAACTGTCTGTTTTTATGTATGGATCGTTGTATCAGTTATAAAATAAATCAGATAATACAGAAGGAAATATACAGAAGGAGATATACAGAAGGAATCTGCGTAAACATACATTTTACATAAATAGAAATGCAACAGATCACATATACTTAGAAAGAAATGTAAAATTTTCAGATGATTTTCAGAGGGACCGAAAGTGCCGGAAATAGGGGGAATCATTTGGAGGATGCTGGTAATACATCGAAAATGAATGATTTTACTACAATTTTACAAAAAATTTTCAAGTGATTGATAGCAGCAAAAAACGGGATGGTGTAAATTGAAAAACAGTGAAGCAGAAGAGAGATAGATGACGTATGAAAGTAACATTTGAAGATGTAAAAAAGAACAAAGCGGTTCAGACATATATAAGGATGGCAGACGAATCCTTACATGCAATGGGATATACAGAGCATGGATTTGCACATGTGGAACGTGTAGCAGAGACAGCAAGGGAGATACTGCTGACACTTGGCTATTCCGAGCGCGAAGCGGAGCTTGCGAGTATTGCAGGGTATCTGCATGATATCGGAAATGTTGTGAACCGGGAAGGACATGCGCAGTCGGGTGCGGTCATGGCGTTTCGGATATTGGACGATATGGGTGCAGATCCGGAGGATACAGCGACGATCATAACAGCAATAGGCAATCACGATGAGTCGGCGGCATTTCCGGTAAATCCGATCGCAGCAGCATTGCTGATCGCGGATAAAAGTGATGTGAGAAATTCAAGAGTCAGAAATACGGATATTTCATCCTTTGATATTCATGACAGAGTGAACTATGCCGTAAAAGAAAACAAACTGAAGATTACCAAGGATTCACATATTGAGCTGAAATTAAAGATCGATAAATCTATGTGTGCCGTTATGGATTATTTTGAGATCTTTTTACAACGTATGATCCTGTGTAGGAAATCAGCCGAGGTGCTTGGGCTGGAATTCTGGCTTATGATCAATAAACAACGGGTAATCTGACAGGGGGTGTATGGCGATTCAAAGAATATTTCATTACATAAAAGAGAAAATAACAGGAGCGATAAAAAGAATGAATAACGAAGAAAAGGATCTGAAAAATGTAGAAGTGGCAAATGAAACAGAAAAAAATACTCGATTTGGAAGAAATAATAAACAGAAAGCAGAGGGAGAGAAAACACAGGAAGAAAAAACGGTAAAAAAGGTGAATCATATCGGATTGTATGAAAATCGTGAATTATCATGGCTGAAATTCAATGAACGTGTGCTGGAAGAAGCCGAGGACACCAGTGTTCCATTGTGCGAGCGGATGACATTTTTGTCTATCTTTCAGAGCAATCTGGATGAATTCTTTATGGTGCGTGTCGGTTCGTTGGAGGATCAGAAGCTGTTAAGCCAGAAACTCCGGGAGAACAAGACAAATATGACAGCGGGAGAGCAGATCGAGGCAATCTTAAAACGAGTTGCGGAACTAAACGAAAGAAAGGATGCCATCTATGCTTCCATTATGAAGGAGGTTGGTGAGAAGGGCGTTCATCTGACGGATTTTAAAGCACTTGCAAAATCAGAGAGCAAATATCTGGAAGAATATTTCATGAAAGAGATCGTACCGTTGTTATCGGTTATGATCGTTGGAAGAAAGCAGCCATTTCCGTTTTTGAAGGGACAGGAGATTTACGCGCTTGCTGTTCTTGGCACAAGAAATGGTAAGAAAAAAATCGGGATTATTCCATGCAGCAGTTCTGTATTCCCAAGGCTGATCCGGATTCCGACAAAGGATGATACCTATATGCTGGTCGAGGAACTGATCCTGCATTTCTTGCCAAAGGTGTATAAGGGCTATAAGGTTCTGGAAAAATCTGTGATCCGCGTAACGAGAAATGCGGATATTGATTTTAATGCCGTCTATGATGAAGATCTTGATTACAGAGATAAGATGGCACAGATCGTAAAGCTCAGAAAGAAGCTTGCACCGGTACGGCTGGAATTATCCCGTGATATCAATGAAGATATGATAAAACAGGTATGTGAGTATGCAGAGATGGAAGAGCCACATGTATTCTTAAATCAGGCTCCGCTTGATCTTTCATTCCTGTTCCAGATCGAGGATATTCTGAGAAAAGATGCAAATCTGGTCTATCAGAGACGTGTACCGCAGCCATCTCCGATGTTAAAGAGCAATGAACATATCATACCACAGATTTTGGATCATGATGTTTTATTATCCTATCCGTATGAGAGCATTAAACCATTTCTGCAGATGCTTCAGGAGGCTGCCCGTGATCCGGAGGTTATCTCTATTCGTATGACACTTTACCGTCTGGCAAGAAATAGCAAGGTGGTAGAGGCACTGACCGAAGCTGCTGAAAATGGCAAACAGGTCGATGTACTGGTTGAATTAAAGGCGAGATTTGACGAGGCAAATAATATTGAGTGGAGCCGTACGTTAGAGGATGCAGGCTGCCATGTCGTATATGGAATTGATGGCTTAAAGGTTCATTCAAAGCTGTGTCTGATCACCAGAAAGGTTGGAGATGAGATTCAGTATATTACGCAGGTCGGAACCGGAAATTATAACGAAAAGACTTCCAGATTATATACGGATCTGTCGTTGATCACAGCAGATAAGAGAATTGGAGAAGAAGCAGCAAAGGTATTTCAGGCGATTCTGCTTGGTTCTGTAGTAGAAGATATGGAACATCTGCTGGTTGCACCAAAATGTCTCCAGAATAAGGTCCTTGCCATGATCGAGAATGAGATTCAGATCGCAAAGGAAGGAAAGCCCGCCTATATCGGAATCAAGATCAATTCACTGACGGATAAGAAGATCATAGATAAGCTGATCGATGCATCCAGAGCCGGAGTAAAGATCGACATGGTGATCCGTGGCATTAACTGCTTAAGAAGTGGAATACCGGGAGATACCGGTAATATTCATATTGTAAGTATTGTAGGACGTTTCCTGGAACACTCCAGAATCTATATTTTCGGAACGCATGACAGGGATAAGGTATATATCGCATCGGCTGATTTTATGACGAGAAATACACTTCGTCGTGTGGAGGTCGCAGCACCGCTTTATGATGAGACGGTGAAGAATAAAGTCAGGAAGATGTTTGCAACGATGCTTCGCGATAATGTGAAAGCCAGAGAGCAGCAGCCGGATGGCAGTTATCAGAAACTGTCAATGGTGGGACCTGTCTTAAATTCACAGGAATATTTTTACGAGGAAGCATATATGGAAGCCGGAGATGCTTTTCATCAGCTTTTAAGAAAGCAGGATATGGATACGGAGAAGAAACAGACGGTGTAATTCAGACAAAGTCAGAAAATAGAACCTGACACAGGGGAAAATGTTATTGAAAGTTTACCTGTAAATAGATATACTATAAGTGGTAAAACAGGTTAAAAAGATAAGGAGTTTTAACACGATATGAAGCTTTCGATAACAGGATTATTTAAGCGGCATGTAAAGGAAGAAAAAAAGCCGCAGAATATAGATGCAGGTCAGGAAAAGAAACCGGCTTCCATAATTCAGACAGATACATGGAAGAAGCCATCATCAGATGGACTGGTGGATTATCATGCTGTAACCGGAGAAGGAACACCGGAGTATCAGGAACGGCAAAACAGTTTACAGCAGATGGAGGCATGGGCGAAAGAGAACCAGATTCCGGTCGGCAAGCGTACGGTGACCGATTATTACTATGACAGTAAGATCGTACCGGGACGGGTTGTACTGATGGGACTCGGAAAAAATGTCCGTGGCAGTATGCAGTATATTTTAAATGAATTAAATCATAACGATGCATTTAAAGATTTTCATATCTATGTCAAAACAGCCAAAGATACAGAAGAGATTGTAAAGACCTATATCAGACAGAACGGATGGAGCCGTACAGAAGCGGTGACTCCGGATTCTGTCTATATGGAGTTGATCGAAACGGCACAGTTTCTTCTGACTGAGGTGTATTTAACGGCTGCATGGGTGAAGAAAGAAGGTCAGATGTACATTAATATCTGGCATGGAACCCCGCTTAAAAAGCTGGGACTTGCAAAGAATGCAAAAGGAAAGCATAAGAATGGCATTCAGCAGAGCAATTTCATTGATGCAGACTATCTGTTATATCCAAATGATTATACAAAAAAACATATGCTGGAATCCTATAAGGTTGCAGACCTGATGCCGGGTAAGGTCTTAAAGCTCGGTTATCCAAGAACCGGTGGTATGTTAGAGGCTGTGCAGAGTGACCAGACAGAATTGCGCAAGATGCTTGCACCGAACGGGGAGCACATTTATGCCTACATGCCAACCTGGAAGGATTATCTTAAGGTCGATCAGGTTGTTGCGGAATCAAAGGAGCTTCTGGATTATCTGGATGCAAATCTCCGAGAGGATCAGATCCTCTATGTAAATCTGCATCACAGAGTCAGCGATTCGCTGGATTACAGTCAGTTTAAGAGGATCCGCCAGTTTCCTCCGACAGTGGACAGCTATAAGCTGTTGGCATTGACGGATGCACTGATCACGGATTACTCCAGTGTATTCTATGATTATCTGGCACTTCGCCGGCAGATTGTTTTATATTGCGCTGACTATGAGCTGTATCGTAAGAAACGTGGCACTTATATGGATCTGATGGAGCTCCCTTTTGATAAGGCAGTAACACCGGAAGAGGTACTTGCGGCGATCAACCGTGGTAAGACCTATGATGATGAAGCAGCATATCAGGAGTTCTGTGCTTACGATTCTGTTGAGAATGCGCACAAGCTCTGCAGTTTATTCCTGGGAACCGAGGATGAAGTTGTAGTAGAAGCGATTCCGAAAAATAAGAAAAAGAAAGTAATGATCTATTCAGATGCGCTATCCGAGTGTACGGAGACACAGTGGCTTAGAAAAACAGCGGAAAACTGTGCCGGAAGTGATACGGTGGAATTATTTATTTCCTGCAATCAGGATATGGTCAATGAGAATAAGGATTCAGCATATCCGTTGCTGAATAAAGTTCCGGTTATCGGAACAACCGCTGATTATTTCCCAAGCGCGATGGGATGTACAGCGAAGAAACTTTACGAAAGTGGGAAGATTACGATAGGACAGGCAATGTCCGTATGGAAATATGATTATGCAGCAGCAGTCAGGCGTTTTCTGGGACGTGCTGCCTTTGATCTGGCTGTATTGCTTGATGTGACAGATCCGGAAAAACTTCTGTCATTGACATTTATGGATCAGCCAAATAAAATAATGATTATCAGTGACCTTATGTACAAAGAGATCACAGAAAACAATAATACATTCCTGAAGGATGCCTTACAGGTAAGTGCATCTTATATGAGGGCAGTATTTGTGAAGAATGAAGAGCAGTATGCATATATCAGTCAGATGATCGGGGATGCATGTCCGGTTTGTTATATGAAGGATGCAAAAGATCTGACACAGGCGATCAACGCTGCTGTGATAAGAGAAGGAGAATAATATGAAAAAGGTAATAACATATGGAACCTTTGATTTGCTGCATTACGGACATATTAATCTGTTACGGAGAGCAAAGGAATTAGGAGACTATCTGATCGTTGCACTTTCGACAGATGAATTTAACTGGAATCAGAAGCATAAGAAATGTTATTTTTCTTATGAGGAAAGAAAGCAGTTATTAGAGGCGATCCGTTATGTTGACCTTGTCATTCCGGAGGAATGCTGGGAACAGAAATCAGAAGATATCAAAGAATTTAAGATCGATACCTTTGTTATGGGAAATGATTGGGAAGGAAAGTTTGATTTTCTGAAAGACTATTGTGATGTCGTGTATCTTCCAAGAACACCAGACATTTCAACCACCCAGATCAAAGATGATCTTGGAAAATAAAAGGATGGTAGCGGAAAATGAAATTTCATCTGCCTTGGAAACGGGAACAGGAAAAGAAAGAATATACATTGATCTATGATGGAAATGGCGGCAGACAGAACGGTGAACGTTTTGTCCGCCGTTCATTTTGGCTTCCGGACGGGGACTTCGGGAAAGAAAAAAAGTTTGTTTCAAATACTGATGGTGGGGATTTGACTGTTGAAGCAGTATTTTCCAATTCCGATCTGAAGTGCATCGGTTATTATGCCAGAAAGCGTACAGAAGAAGGATGGATATGGTATGGAACGGATCATAACTGGCACGATTCTTTTTATGACGGCACAGCTTGCAAGCAGTTGATACCGATCGCGGCATCGGTAGAGTCTTTGTATGAAGCTGCGGATGATGAGATCTATCTGGTTGCACAGTGGGAGGATGAACATGGAATCCGCAGAAACTGTGGATATGAGATATTCTCGAAAAAACTGATGGCACATGCATTTGGCGGTATGGATGGTACAACCTATCATAATACGGCAGAGGCATTTGAACATGGGAAAAAGGAAGGCTATCAGTCATTTGAGATCGATCTTTCCTATACGGAGGATGACCGTCTGGTATTGTGTCATGGCTGGACAGAGAATAATTGTAAGTGCACCGGGGTTTCGTATAAGCCGGAATTTGCACATATGACATATGAACAGGCAATGCAGATACCGATCCATGGACATTCGATCATGGATGCGAGACAGTTCTATGAAAAGGCAAAGAATGAACCTGCCTATACATTTGAAATTGATTTCCATAATATAAAAAAAGGGAACGAGAAACGGGTTGCCGCTATGCTGGAGGATTTCCGGCAGGATGAAGGTCTGCTCGATCGTCTGCTGATGCAGGTATACAGCCAGCCGATGTATGAACAGATCGACTCCGTATATCATTTTGCAAATTACATGTATCTGGTTGGATTAAATATCGATAAGCTGGATGCGATCCTTACTTATTGTCTGGATCATGGAATATGCAGTGTTGCAATGCGGACGAATTTTGTAACAAAGGAAAATGTCCGGAAGGTACATGATGCCGGTCTGTATGCATTTTGTTATACGGTTTCAGATGATGCTGTTTATGCCAATTATCTGTTCCAGCTTGGTGTGGATATGATCTGTACAGATTTTGTAACGGAAAAAGCACTGGAAGCAACGAAGGAAACATTTGGCAGATATCCGTTTATGGTGTGGTACAACAGCAACCATAAGGAAGCAGTCAGTCATTACCCGGAGACTTCCGATGGAGATGAGAATGCGGGAACGCTTACCCGGTTGAAGAGTGGAAATCTGGAATACAGGGATAAGACGATCTGGGAACATACCGAAGGGCAGACACTGCGGGCATGCGGATACGAAGTACCGGGAAAACGATTTGCAGGATGGAAACTGCGCATATCCATTGAAGGAAAAAATTTGTGGTATTCGACGGATGGATTATTCCATGCAGCGAAGGACTATACGGTCAGAAAGAGTATTCAGGCATGTATTTTCAAGGATGGAGATGTGCTCCCGGATTTCGATGTCAGGAAGAATATGAAAGTAATTATGGCAGCAGTATGGGAGAATCTTGATTGATTCTCCCATATTTTCTAGGTTTTCCGATGTTCTATTTGCCTGTGTCTGCTGTCAGGGTGGATGGAATGTCGGATAACAAAAATAGATGAAAGGATTAAAAATAAATATGAAGATAGTATTTTTAGATCGTAAGACGATAGGAGAAGACATTGACTTGACGGGCTTTGAGGCTTTGGGAGAAGTTGTAACATATGAGATGTCACAGCCGGAAGAAGTTCCGGATCGGGTGAAGGATGCAGAAGTTATCATTGTGAATAAAGTTCCGGTAAATGAGCAGACGGTTGGAACGGCTCAGAATCTGAAGCTGGTTTGTGTAGCGGCAACCGGAACAAACAATCTGGATAAGAACTATCTGGATAAACGGGGAATTGAATGGAGAAATGCAGCCGGATATTCCACTACGATCGTTGCACAGCATACATTCGCCATGCTTTTTTATCTGCTTGAAAAGCTTCGGTATTATGATGATTATGTAAAGAATGGCTCTTACCAGAAAAATGATGTATTTACCTGGTTTGGCGAGCCGTTTACAGAGCTTGCCGGAAAGACATGGGGTATCATCGGACTTGGTGCGATCGGAAGAAAGGTAGCAGATATAGCGAAGGCATTTGGTGTCCATGTGATCTATTATTCAGCATCCGGCAGACCGTCACAGGAGGGTTATGAGCAGGTAGATCTGGATACACTTCTTCGGACTTCTGATGTTATATCGGTTCATGCGCCATTAAATGAATATACCGAGAATCTGATGGATAAAGCGGCATTTGCAAAGATGAAAAAAGATGCAATCTTCCTGAACCTTGGACGTGGACCGATCGTAGTAGAAGAAGATCTTGCAGAAGCCTTGAAGCAGGGCACGATCGCAGCCGCAGGTTTAGATGTCCTTCGGACAGAGCCGATACAGCCGGACAATCCGCTACTTGCTATAAAGGACAGTCATAAGCTGCTCATCACGCCACATATCGCATGGGCAAGTACCGAAGCCCGTACCCGCCTGATGCAGATCGTCCTTGACCATGTAAAGGGTTTTGCTGAGAAGAGATAGCATTAATACAAAAAACGCATATATGGGTATAAATGTTATGAAATCAACCTGATACCCGGAAATTATTAAGAAGATGGGTATAGTGTAAAATAAAATGATTTTATACCCATAAATAAAATGATTTCAGGGTATGGATGCTTACTATGGGCTATAATACCCGAAAGTAAGGTAGAGATAAGGGTATAGATTATTAAAATGAAAGCAGATACCCAAAAAATAAAATAAGATGTGGTATGAAGTGTTGCAAAGTGACTTGATACCCATTAACTATATGAAGCGGGGGGAAAGAATTAGTATAGTGCAGAAAAATAAAATAGAGGACCCTGAGATATATATTCACTATTATGAAGCAAGCCTATCTGAATGTCGGTCCTTAGCGATCTGCGAAAGCAGGAGCCTAGTACCGCTACATGAAGATAGAACGAAAGTGTCTTGCGTAATAATATGTGAATTAGATCTCAGGGTCCTCTATTTTATTTTAACAATTTATTCAAAAGGCTGCTTATTATGACGGCTGAAGAAATCACGCGTTTCCTTTGCAACCACACCGCTTAAAGCAAAGATTGCGATCATATTAGGAATAGCCATCAGTCCATTGAAGATATCGGCGATCGTCCATACAGCAGAAACTGTCATGTAAGGTCCGATAAATACGGCAAGGATGTATAACCATCTGTAGATCATGATGGATTTCTTTTTGCCGCCGGATAAGTATTCCAGACAACGCTCAGAATAATAATCCCATCCAAGGATAGTTGTAAATGCAAAGAATACCAGACAGAGCATTAACAGGAAGCTTGATATCGTTGCAGGAATCGGAAGTCCCTCGTTAAAAGCATATGTGGTAACCTGAACACCCTGTAAACCTTCTACTTTCCATGCACCGGTAAGAACGATGGAAAGACCTGTCATTGTACAGATAATGATGGTATCGATGAAAGTACCTGTCATGGATACAAGACCCTGACGAACCGGTTCCTTTGTCTGGGCAGCGGCTGCTGCGATAGGAGCAGAACCAAGACCTGCTTCATTTGAGAAGATACCACGTGCTACACCTTTCTGCATAGCAACGATAAATGAACCGGCGACACCACCTGCAACAGCAGAAGGCTTGAATGCGCTCTTTACAATGATAACAACAGCCTCAGGAATCTTAGTGATGTTACAGATCAGTAACATCACACATATAACAATATAGATAACAGCCATAAATGGAACGATGATCTGGGATACGCTTGCGATACGCTTCAGTCCGCCGATCAGAACGAGTGCAACACATACACTTAAGATCAGGGAAGCGATAACAACGGTCCATGAATAAGTACCGATTCCTGGAATATTAACCGTCCACTGCATGTCAGGATCAAAGAATGAATTAACAGCGGAAGAAATACCATTTACCTGAGAGAAGGTTCCGATACCGAACAGACCTACACAGATACCAAAGAAAGCAAATATTTTTGCAAGCCATTTCCATTTTGAACCCATACCTTTTTCGATATAGTAGAATGGTCCGCCAAGTGCATGGTTGTCCTTGTCAACGACACGATATTTGACAGCCAGAAGACCTTCTGCGTATTTGGTTGCCATTCCGAAGAATGCAGCAAGTACCATCCAGAATAATGCTCCCGGTCCACCGGCTCCAATCGCAGTTGCTACACCAACGATATTACCGGTTCCAATCGTAGCGGAAAGAGCAGTACACAGTGCACCAAAGGAAGTAACCTCGCCTTCGCCTTCTTCTTCGTTTTTGATCATCCATTTGAGTGCTAATGGCAGTTTGCGGATCTGAAGAACGCCCATCCGGATTGTGAGAAGAATTCCACCGACCATAATAAGGACCATAAGTGGAGGACCCCACACAAAATCATCGATTTTTGTTAAGATTTCATTTACAGTTGCCCACATGATTTTCTCCTTTTCATTTTTGTATTGTGGTGATGTGTTATTCTGATAAATTATATGAATAAAATAAAGGATTATATTATGAAAAAATCAAATATTTATAAAAATAACACAACATTTTAATATAATACATACTTTTCTACGCTAATGCAACAGAATTTGCTTAATTTCGTGAAAAAACAGCGGTAAAAACAGCAAAAATTACAAGAAGAAGACTATTTTTTTGACTTGCGGAGTTGGGAATCCGATAATAAAATTACTATAAAAATAAAAATGCCGGATAATATCAGATGCGGTTCATAGGAAAAAATACCATATAATACAAGATCGGTTTCATATAAATGTGTTGCATAATACGGAGGCATATTAACAGACTGCGTTGCATGGTACAGAATATATATTAGCGGACTGCGTTGCAAAACGGTAAATGTTTAAATAGAAAAATACAGGAATTTACAGGAAAGGATATAATTACAGAATGAATCAGAAATTAACTATCAGGGAATGGATGCCGCTCATCGGAATGACGGTAGCGGCATTTATATTTAATACATCGGAATTCATGCCAATCGGACTTCTGACCGATATCGCAGATGATTTTCGGATCACGGAGGCAAAAGCGGGGATGCTGATTTCAGCATATTCGTGGGCGGTTATGCTGCTATCACTGCCACTCATGCTGCTTGCATCAAGGATCAGCTTCCGAAAACTGTTGCTGGGAACGATTGCATTATTTGGAATCGGTCAGATATTATCAGCGGTTGCAACCGGATATGCGATGCTGATGGCGGCAAGGATCATAGTTGCCTGTGCACATGCGGTCTTCTGGTCGATCGCATCACCGGCAGCAGTTAAGATCGTGCCGGAGAAGTTCCGGTCGTTTGCGATGAGTATGGTAGTAACCGGTACATCCATTGCGATGATATTTGGACTTCCGCTTGGAAGGATCGTTGGATTATATGTAGGATGGAGAATGACATTTTTCTGTGTTGCGGTTGTTGCATTTCTTGCCCTTATCTATATGGCATTTGTATTTCCGAAGGTTGAAGGCGGTACATCCTTTAAAATGAAAGAACTGCCGGTGATATTGAAGAACCCGGTTATGCTTGGGATCATATTAATGTCGTTCTTAGTTGCGGGTGCATACTATACAGGCTACAGCTATATTGAGCCGTTTTTGAAGCAGGTTGCAATGTTTAAGGATAATCTTGTTACTATAACTTTAATGTTGTTTGGAGCGGCCGGAATTCTTGGAAGTTTTCTGTTCTCCTGTGTATATGACAAACACAGATATCATTTTATCCGTGCATCGATCACACTGATTGCTGTTGTCATGCTTTGCCTGAAACCGGCATCGAAATTTACGTGGACAATGATATTGATCTGTATGCTGTGGGGTATGGCTGTAACGGCATTTAACGTTACTTTCCAGTCAGAGACAATCAAAGCGGTTCCGGAGGAAGCCTCCGCTGTTGCCATGTCGATGTTCTCAGGAATCTATAATCTGGGAATTGGATGTGGCACCTGGATCGGTGGACTGGTATGTACACATGCATCGATGGGGTATATCGGATTTGCAGGGGGGATCATGGCAGTTATAGCAATCCTGTATTGTAGCTTTATACTGATCCCACAGATGAAGAGAAAGTAGATAAATACTTGTATAGAATGCGAAACTATAAACTGTGATGATCAGTTGGAAAAGGCATGGTTAATAATCTCTAAAAAAAATATAAATTTATCGTTGACATGAGTAATCCCCGGTGCTATACTCATGGACATAGCAAAGGCGCTACGAAATATTCGTAGTGCCTTTTTCTTTTATCGGGAGGCATAAGTTCCCCGGTACAGGACAAAGAAAAACCTGATATCCGGCTATACGCGCGGACCGGATGAGGGGAAAAATGAAGTAAAATGCGATGCAATGGGGCGTCTGTTAAGGATAAGTCTCCATGTATCGCATTTTTGAGTTTTAGGAGGTAAGAACTATGACAAGTGAAATTTTAGATGCAATTTCTGGTGAAGTGTACGGTGTCTGGTTCCTGATCGGAGCGGCATTGGTATTCTGGATGCAGGCAGGATTTGCGATGGTAGAGACAGGATTTACCAGAGCAAAGAATGCCGGAAACATTCTGATGAAAAACCTGATGGACTTCTGTATTGGTACAGTTGTATTTATCCTTCTTGGTTTTGGACTCTTACTTGGTGAAGACATGGTTGGTTTGATCGGTAAACCGGGATTTGACATATTTACTGATTATGCAAATTTTGACTGGTCCAACTTCGTATTTAACTTAGTGTTCTGTGCAACAACAGCGACAATCGTATCCGGTGCGATGGCAGAACGTACAAAATTCATTTCTTATTGTGTATATTCAGCAATTATCTCAGCAGTTATTTATCCGATTGAGGCACACTGGACATGGGGCGGCGGCTGGTTGGCTCAGATGGGCTTCCATGATTTTGCCGGTTCTAACTGTATTCATATGGTTGGTGGTATCTGTGCATTGATCGGTGCAGCAATCCTTGGACCTCGTATCGGTAAGTTTGTAAAGGGCAAGGATGGTAAGGTTGAAAAAGTAAATGCATTCCCTGGACATAACCTTCCGATCGGTTGTCTCGGTGTATTTATCCTCTGGCTTGGCTGGTATGGATTCAATGGTGCAGCGGCAACAACCGTTTCAGAACTTGGTTCAATATTTGTAACAACAACAATTGCTCCTGCTGTTGCAACAGTTGTAGCAATGATCATTACCTGGGTAAAATATGGTAAGCCTGATGTTTCAATGTGTCTGAATGCATCTCTTGCAGGTCTGGTAGCAATTACAGCTCCTTGTGATGTCTGTGATGCTTTCGGTGCTATCGTGATCGGTGCTGTTGCCGGTGTATTGGTTGTATTCGGTGTATGGCTCTTAGATTACAAATTACATATTGATGATCCTGTAGGTGCTGTTGCAGTTCACTGCTTAAATGGTATCTGGGGAACAATCGCAGTTGGTCTTTTCGCTACAGATACAGCTCCTGCATTTGCAAGAGGTATCGGTGATGGCGTAACATATGGTGCAAACCAGATTGCAGCCAAAGGTTTATTCTATGGCGGTGGTTTCAAGCAGCTCGGTATTCAGTTCGTAGGTATGGGCGCGACCATCCTCTGGACAGCAGTTACGATTACAATTGCATTCCTTCTTATTAAAAAGATCTTCGGCCTTCGTGTATCAGAGGAAGAGGAAATTGTTGGTCTGGATTCATGCGAGCATGGTCTTCCATCTGCATATGCCGGCTTCAGTATCGTTGATGTATCAAATACAATGACAATGGATGTAAATGAAAATACAGATCTTGGTGTAGCTGATTATGATAAGGCTTCTGACACATTAAAGAATGTAGCAGTCAAGGTTGCGGAAGCTCCTGTTACAGCATCTCCAAGCGGTATCTACAAGGTAGTTATCATTGCAAAGCTTGCACGGTTTGAGATCTTAAAGAAAGCTTTAAATGACCTCGGTGTTACAGGTATGACAATGAATCAGGTTATGGGCTGTGGTATCCAGAAGGGTGCCGGCGAGATGTACCGTGGTGTTGAATTAGATGCAACCCTTCTTCCAAAGGTTAAGGTAGAAGTCGTAGTCAGCAAGATTCCTGTCAGTGCAGTTATTGAAGCTGCTAAGAAGGCTCTGTATACCGGACATATCGGTGATGGTAAGATCTTCGTATACAGTGTTGATAAGGTTGTTAAGGTTCGTACCGGTGAGGAAGACTTTGCAGCTTTACAGGATGTAGAGTAAATTACAAATAACCTATAATTATATAGAAGAAAGAGCCAGACCGGTGAGTGCCGGTCTGGCTTTTTCTTTTAAGTGTAGAAATGGAAATCAGATAGTTCACAAAATCTTCACACAAAATTAGCACTCGACTATTGACAGTGCTAATAAACGGTGCTATAACATAACTAAAGATAAGGAAAGGGATTAAGAAAGAAGATAAAAGAAAGAATCCCGGAACTTATAACATACAAATTCGACACCTCAGGTTTCTCTGACAGTGCTAAACATACAAAAGTCTAAGTGCCTCAAGGTTCCATAAGGAGCTGAGATTTCCGACACTGGTTTGAAATTGAAAGGAGTAATGACTTATGTTAAGACCTAGTATTTTTGGAGAAAGTTTATTTGATGATTGGATGGATGATTTCCCATTCGGTAAGGAATTTGAAAAGGAAATGTTTCCAGAGAAAAGCCCATTGTATGGCAAACATGCTAAGAACATGATGAAGACGGATGTCCGTGAAACAGATGATAGCTATGAAGTAGACATTGATCTTCCCGGATTTAAGAAGGATGAAGTAAATGTCAAACTGGAAGATGGCTACATCACCATTTCCGCTGCAAAAGGTCTGGATAAGGATGAGAAAGATAAGAAGAACGGTAAGTATATCAGACGTGAACGTTATGCCGGCAGTATGAGCAGAAGTTTCTATGTTGGTGACGGTATCAGTCAGAAGGATATACATGCAAAATATGAAAGTGGTATTCTTCGTCTGACCCTTCCAAAGAAAGCACCGGAAGCAATCGAAAAGGAGAACTTCATTGCCATCGAATAAAATGTGTTGATATCGAGCCGTGCGAATAAAAAACATGACCCCTTATGTATATGTATACAGATATAAGAAAGGGAGTGTAGATCATGGATAAGAATCCAAAGCATCCATTGAAGAAAAAGAAAGCAGTTCAGAAGGTATGTGCAACAGCTAATCATAATGCACAGGAGGTTGAAGCTGCAGCACCAAAGTCAAAGAAACATACTTATTAGAGTGAATAAATCAACAAATAAAGAAAAGGTTCCCCGCATTTGCCTGTAGCCCGAAGAACTACAGGAGACAAGTGCGGGGGATTTTTTTGCTTTATAGGAACAGAAGTATCATCGGAAGAATTTTCATCGAAGGCATTTGGTGACAAAATCAAAAAAATATACATGGAGAAGTGCAAAAAACCACAGTTATGTGATACTCTATAAACGGAGGTGGTTTTATGCAGGAACAAAAAGGAGCAAAAATAGGAGCATTTGTTTTCTTTTGCTTTGGCGTGATGATGCTTGCACTCGGAGTATGGGGCATAACAACCCTGTATGATCAGGGTGGAATCTTAACATGGGGGATCGTACTTGGATTCGGATTAATATTTGCATTGACAGGTGTTGTATTATTTATTAATTCGATGGAAAGTGTATCCAATCGGGTCAAACAATTACTGGGTTGCATTCTGGGAACTTTGGTATTCATGAGTTTTGGCTTTGTGGGTCTTTTTGCAAAAGGACTAGGTGTCATGAGACTTTTCCTTCTGTTTTTCGGGGGCATAGGAGTGCTACTTCTGATCCAGGGAATTCGTAACTTTATAAAAGGAGACAGCGATGATGTCGTTCAGACTTCCGGATATAACAGTCAATATGGCGAATATAATAGTCAGTCCGGATACAACAGTCAGTCCGGATACAACGGCCCATATGGTGTGTATGGCAGCCAACCCGCAGACATAATAATAGAAAATAGCGAGAAAACATCACCATGGGCTACAGATACCGGGCAGGATTCACAATGGCAGCAGGGAACTCCGGGTACACCATTTTCAGGAGATGCTGGAAAGAAGGTCTATACCAGTCAGGTAAATGATGATGCTGCAGGATATGGGAGTGGACTGTCACCGGAATTTGATCAGATGATGAATGGCATGGATATGGATCCTGCACAGCGGGAGAAGGCAAGAAAGATTGGATCGGCAGTTCGTAAAGGCGCGAATATTTATGCCGGAGTCATATGTATTGTGGTCGGAGCCGGCTTTATATTGGTAAACAGCATCAGCGTATTTAGCTTAATTATTATGCTTGTTCGGACAGCAAGCCTTACGTTTGTTATGGGTTCTTTGTTTCCAACGGTAATGTCAGCGGCATTGTTGATCGTAGGTGTATTCATGATTGTTCGTGGGGTGAAGATCCTCCAGGGAAAAATAAATAAGTGATACTTATCTGAAAGACATACAAAATCACTTGCATAAGTGAAGCGACAGAGCAGACCGGTAGAAATAGTTTGCGATTTACATACAGGCAGGAGGACAAAAGGTGAATCAGATGGAATTAACGATTTTGGATTTTATACAGGAGCATATGAGAAATGCATTTCTTGATGTAGTGATGCCATTTGTATCGACACTTGGAAATGCAGGGGTCATCTGGATCGCACTTACGATCGTGCTGTTGATCAGTAAGAAACATAGAAAGACAGGAATCCTGATGGCACTTGCACTGGTATTTGATGTTATATTTTGTAATGGCATATTGAAGAATGCGGTAGCAAGGACAAGACCCTTTGATGTAAATACAGCGATTTCCCTGTTAGTGAAGAAGCCGACAGATTATTCATTCCCATCCGGTCATACGGCAGCGTCCTTTGCAGCAGTAACTGCATTGTTTTTTGCAAAAGAGAAATACCGGTATCCGGCACTGGTGCTTGCGGTGCTGATCGCATTTTCCAGACTATACCTGTATGTGCATTACCCGACCGATATCTTAGGTGGCATTCTGGTTGGAATTCTGTGTGGAGTAATAGCATATCTGATTACAAGAAAGAAACTGAAGTTTGGTTCAATGAACGGATAGAAAGAAAATGGGGGGCTGGTTATCACCTGAATAAAGACGAATAAAGAATTAACAAAATTTAACATTTATTTTCGTTTTCTTTTCATAGGAATGTAGTAGAATGGTGTAAAAGTTTTGATAACACAGACCAGAGAGGAAATCTTATGGACGATACAAATGCAAATCAGATCAATCCTTCGATCCGGGGACTGACAGAAAACGAAGTAAAGAAACGAATCGAAAAAGGGCTGACGAATCAGACCGATATATCGACGGATAAAACGACGAAAGAGATCATTCTGTCGAATACACTTACATACTTTAACTTAATATTTCTTATTATCACAGTATTATTGATCCTTGTTGGTTCCTTTCGGAACCTGACCTTTCTGCCGATCATCATAGGTAATACATTGATCGGTATCATACAGGAGCTGCGTGCAAAGAAGACACTGGAAAAAATGAATTTCTTAAATGCACCTCATGCAGATGTAGTCAGAGATGGGGTTTTACAGCAGATCCGTTCGGAAGAACTGGTAAAGGATGATGTCATTTTACTGACAGCCGGAAAGCAGATCTGTGCAGATGCGGTTGTTATCGATGGCAGCATTCAGGTAAATGAATCCCTCCTTACCGGTGAAGCAGACGAGGTAGAAAAGACGAGCGGCAGTTCTCTGTTATCCGGCAGCTTTGTGGTGTCCGGTGAATGTTATGCCAGACTGGAAAAGGTCGGAAATGAATCCTATATCTCAAAACTCAGCATGGAAGCAAAGACCATGGGAAGCGGTGAACAGTCCGAGATGATCCGGTCGATCAACCTGATCGTAAAATGGGTTGGTATCATCATTATACCGATCGGTATTATTCTGTTCTGGCAGAGCCATTTCGTAAATGATGACTCGATCCGGAAGAGTGTAACATCGACAGTTGCAGCTATCCTTGGTATGATCCCGGAGGGGTTATATCTTCTTACTACGATTGCACTGGCACTCAGTACGATGAATCTGGCAAAACGAAAAGTCCTGTTGCATGATATGAAAAGTATCGAGACGTTGGCGCGCGTCGATGTGCTGTGCGTGGATAAGACTGGAACGATCACAGAACCGGTTATGAGTATCAAGGATGTATTCTTAAGTAAGGACAGCCGGAATCCGTTAAAGACGACAGACGAATTAAAGGGGCTGCTGATCGATTATACAGCAGCGTCACAGGATAATAACGCTACGATGGAGGCCTTGAAGAAATATGCCGATGAGGCAGACAGTAGTGTCGGAAAACACAGAGTACCGCTTGACCGTCTGGCATTTTCATCCAGTTTGAAATACGGTAGTATTACATTTTCGGATGGCATCTATCTGCTTGGCGCACCGGAATTCATCATGCGGGATGATTATGCGTCAATCGAGAAAGAGATCCTTCCTTATGCCGAAAAGGGAGATCGTGTGCTGTTATTTGGAAGATATGAAGGAAGCAGTATTGCAAATGGATTATCTGACAGAGTAACACCGCTTGGCTTTGTGGCACTGGCAAATCCGATCCGTGAAAATGCGGTAAAGACTTTTGCATACTTTAAGAGTCAGGATGTAGCGATCAAGGTTATATCCGGTGATAATCCAAAGACGGTATCACAGATCGCAGTTCAGGCGGGTATTGACAACGCAGAAAGTTATGTGGATGCAACGACACTTGATACGGATACGAAGATTAAGAAAGCCGTACGGGAATATACGGTATTTGGCCGTGTGACGCCGAAGCAGAAGCAGAAGCTTGTGCAGGCACTTAAAAAGCAGGGGCATACCGTGGCGATGACAGGTGATGGTGTCAATGATATCCTTGCAATGAAGGATGCGGATTGCAGCGTGGCGATGGCATCTGGTAGTGAAGCTGCAACACAGGCAGCACAGGTCGTTCTGCTAGATTCAGATTTTGCACATATGCCGGATGTGGTATACGAAGGACGACGGGTTGTAAATAATGTACAGCGTTCCGCCAGCCTGTTCCTTGTTAAGAATATATTCTCACTGTTGATGTCGCTGTTCTCGGTTATCTTTATGATCACCTATCCGCTGGAACCGGCGCAGATCTCATTGGTCAGTATGTTTACGATCGGTGCTCCCGGATTTCTGCTGGCACTCGAACCGAACAGAGACAGGATCAAAGGACATTTCCTTACAAATGTTATGTTCAAAGCATTTCCGGGTGGTCTTACTGATGTAATTGCGGTTGGTGCGTTGGTAATCTGCGGTGAGGTATTTGCCCTGCCGGGAGAAAGCATCGGTACGATCGCAACAATGGTGCTTTGCGTTGTTGGCTTTATGATCCTGTTTAAGATCAGTGAGCCGTTAAACAAGATGAAATATGGTGTGATCGGACTGAACATCGTTGGATTTATATTCTCAGGATTTTTCCTGAAGAAGTTATTTGCATTGACTGATCTGTCAAATATCTGCGTACTGCTTATGGTGGTATTCGGATTTGCGGCAGAATCCCTGTTCCGCTACCTCACCCTGTTGGTGGAGAAGCTGCAGGAATACTATAAAAAGAAAAAGCCAAAGCTTAAGAAATATCTGGAGCTTAAATAGAGACAGGCAGACTACAAAGCAGGGCTGCCTAATTTTTTTGAGGTCAGAAAAAATCCTTGACTTGGAGCGAAGTCAAAGGACTATAGTGAGAAAGTAAGTTATAATAGAAGAAAAATAAAAGAAAAATAAAAGAAAAGGAGATTATCATTATGAGTAAGAAATTAGTAGCATATTTTTCAGCAAGCGGAGTTACTGCAAAGGCAGCAGGGAAACTGGCAAAGGCAGCAGATGCAGATCTTTTTGAGATCAAACCGGTACAGCCATATACAAGAGCAGATCTGGACTGGATGAATAAAAAGAGCAGAAGCAGCATAGAGATGGCAGACAAATCTTCTAGACCGGAAATCGCAGAAAAGGTTTCTAATATGGCAGACTATGACGTGATCTTTGTAGGCTTCCCAATCTGGTGGTATGTAGCACCGACGATCATTAACACATTCTTAGAGCAGTATGACCTGTCCGGTAAGAAGATCGTGTTATTTGCAACCTCCGGCGGAAGCGGATTCGGTAAGACTGTTGAGAATCTGAAAGGCAGCGTTGCAGCAGATACCATTATCAAGGAAGGCAAGCTGTTAAATGGCAGTATCTCAGAAGCGGAGCTTCGTGCCTGGGCGAAAGAGATCGCAGAGTAGGGCGTTGCATCCCCGGAAGAATCATACATATATAAGAGGTGTTTGTGCGTATTGACATCACATTTTATTTCCTATAAAATTAATGATACAGTACGTATCAAAAAGGAACATGGTAATGAACAAATCAGAGAAACAAAAAGCAAAAGAAAATGAACGACGACAGCGGATCCTGGATACTGCATTTCGAATCTTTGTAGAAAAGAAGATTGAAGCGGTAAGTATGGGCGAGATCGCAGAGGCGGTCGGTATCGGCAGGGCGACCTTATTCCGGTGTTATTCGAATAAGACAGAACTGGCGATCGCAGTCTGTATGGCACAGTGGAAATCATATCTGGATGAGCTCGATAGAAACAGACCGATTTCATCGGTTCAGGATATTCCGGCGATCGATCGATTCATATTCACGCTGGACAGTTATATTGAAATGTATCTGAACCATAAGGAACTGCTTCAGTACAATGATAACTTTAATCACTACGTCACACATGAGGGCGTAGATCCGGAACAGTTTGAGAATATTCATACGTCGGTGTATTCGGCTGATACCCGATTGCATATGATGTATGAGAAAGCAAAGGAAGATCATACCTTTCGCACGGATATACCGGAGGATGAATTTATCCGTGTGACCGTACATACGATGATGGCAGCATGTACCTACTACGCGGGAGGCTTTATATGGGGCGCAGAGGATAACAGGGATTATATGCCGGAGTTGATACGTTTAAAGGAAATGATCATAAACTATGCGACAGCATCCGTATAACAGGATGCAGGGGTACTAGGGATATAAGGGATACGTGCATGAATGAAAGGGAGGTAAATATGAGTAAATTAAAAACAAAGAGAAAAAAGCATTATCTGGCAGCCGCCATGCTTGCCATGCTTGCGATTGCGACGCCGATAACGCTTTATGGGTCTGTGACAACATATGCACAGACGGATGACGCGGCCGGGGCAGAATCTGGTGAAGATACTGGTGAAGTAACCAATGAAGAAACCGGATATCACTATCAGAAGACTGGTGAACCATTGGTGGAGGAAAAAGATAACAACGGAAATATATGGCGGATCTATGCAGCTGCAGAAAATACAGCAGATACGGAAGCTACGGCAGACACAGCAGATGCAGTGGATACAGAAGATACATCAGTGAAAAAATATATTGCTACGATCACATATGGAGGCGTAGATACAAACAGCAGCAGGGCTGGTGAGTTTAGTGTATTCTCAGGTTATGCAGACGTATTTGCCAAGTACAATATCGTGCAGGTAGAAGTTGGAGAAGGACTGACATATTTTAATGTATATAGTCCACCAGAAAATCTCCAGTATGAATATATCTATCTTCCAAGTACGATGCAGAAATTAACAACAGCACTGGTGCAGCAACAGAAGAAGCTGAAGGAGATCACGATTCCGGCATCTGTTACAGAATTCAATTCAGGTTCGTTCAATCATGGCATGTTCTATATGGATGAGTCACTGGAGAAGATTACATTTGAGGAAGGATGCAAGCTTACTTCATTTGGAAAGAATGTTCAATATTTACTTTACGGTTGTAAGTCTTTAAAAGAATTTACGGTTCCGGCTTCCATTGAAACGATACCGGAGAGGTGCTTTTATAATTCACAGTATCTTGAGACAATCCGGTTCGAAAAAGGCTCAAAGGTTGAAAGCATAGGAAAGGAAGCTTTTTATGCCTGTTACGCTTTGAAAGATGTTGAATTAGCGGAAGGACTTACAACGATCGGAGAATCAGCATTCCGAAATCTGGATCAGATAGAGAAGCTTGTGATTCCTGGCACAGTCACAACGATCGGTATATGTGCATTTTATGACTGTGACGGATTACAGGAGATCGCAATTCCGGATTCCGTGACATCAATTGGAAAAGCAGCATTTGCATATTGCGGTAATGTTACCGATATACAACTTCCTGATCAGTTAGAGATGATTGAAGAGCAGGCTTTCATGGGATGCTCAAAGGTATCATCACTTCGGATTCCGGACAGTGTTAAGACAATTAAAGATGAAGCGTTCCGTTATATATATATAACCGAGCTGCCGTATATGCAGAACGTGACTACCATTGGAACTCGGGCATTTAGCATCAGTAATCTGCGAAGCCTTGAATATCCAAAATGCTTGACGGATTTTACAGCGACTTCATTGGATGGTGGCGGAAATGCAAAAATCAAGTACATAACATTTGAAGACGGATGTGCCTTGAATACCTTGCCGGAAGGCTTATTTTCTACATATAAAGAAAATAATACAAATCTGAAAGAACAACGTGAGATTAAGCTGCCTCTTTCTTTAAAAGAGTTAAATATGAATGTATTTTGTGGTTCGTGGAACAGAACGATAGTGGAGATTCCGCACACAGATAAGGATTCTTTGCAGTTAACTTTAACAGATTATGGAACTACATCGAAAGAGACGATAGGGAAAAGTTTAAAGATGATGTATTATACAGTACATTCATTTGAGGTTTACAGATGCCTGACAGAGACCTTTGGTGTGCCAAGAGATCACATCACTTTCCATGAGGAAAAGGTGGGTTGGAAATTGGCCGGTGTAAAGGATGGCATATATACCTATACGGCAGAATGTAGTACATGTGGAGAAGTCAGCAAGAGCCTGACCTATGATGAAAACGGATTTGCAACGGTGGATGGTTCTTATCAGCCGGCTGAGCAGGTCACGGCAGAGAATTGTAAGGCATTTGGATTAGACGAAAACTACATAGGATACTATGCAGTAAGCAATGCTGGACAGTTATACTGGTTTGCTGATTATGTAAATGGAAACGGAGATGATGCTACGGCACATCTGTCGGAGAATGTCGTTCTTTGCAATGATATCGAGATGAATGATACAAGTGAATGGGATGTATGGACAGATGAAACGACAAATGTGATCAACTGGCCATCTCTCGGATCTTATAATGTTAATTTTACGAAATATAACATTATGTATCAGGGAGTTTTTGACGGAAATCATAAGACGATCCGGGGCTTGTATCGGAAAAATCCGGGTTATGATAATCAGGGCGGACTGATCGGATATATTGGCAGATCGGGAGCTTTAAAGAATCTGACGATAGAGAAGTCTTATGTAACTGCATGTGCAGTATTTGCAGGTTTCAATAATGGATCCGTTACGAACTGTACAGCCGGAAGACTGCGCACAAAATATTGTGGGCATGGCGGTGCTGTTTTTGTATATAAGAATTATGGAATTATGGATGCCTGTGTGAATACAGCAGATGTAGAATGGATCGATAAACAGCGTGAAAATTGCTTTGGCATAGTAGATATGAATTATGGCATTGTAAAAAACTGTGTCAATCGTGGAGCAATCGACAATACCGGAGGACGCATTAGCGGAGATGTGGGAGGAATTTGTGATTGGAATAAGGGCAAAATCCTGAACTGTTATAATGAAGCGCCAATTACATCAACCGGTCAGGCAGCCGGTATTGTAAGAGATAACAAGGGATATGTTGCTAACTGCTATAATAAAGGAGCACTTACAGGAACATATGTCGGAGGTATTGCAGCAGGAACCGGTGTGGCAGAAGGCGGTGATGTAATAATCGTAAATCCATCCATTGGGGGGTGGGAAGATACATCCGGCGGATCTTCAGATGATTCGGGAAGCGGTTCTACGGAAGCGGAGGAATTGGTTCCGGTTTCTCTGTCACAGTATGGAATCTATTATTGTTATAATACAGGAGCTGTTACAGCTTCGGACAGTTGCGCCGGAGGTATTGCTGCTTATGCAATATGTAGTAAGGGTACGATCTACGGCTGTTATAATACAGGAGATGTTGAAGGTGGTTCCCATACCGGAGGAATTGTAGGAGGGGTAGAGAATGCTCTGATAAGAGACTGCTATAATTATTCCACGAATATAAAGACAACAAATGTTGCAACCAGCTTCCAGAATAATGAACCGCATGCATTTGCAGCGCCTATTGCAGGTTGTGTTTCATCTTATTTGGGAAATGCAGTGGTATCTGCCTGCTGTTATGTGGGAGATATTGATGTGGAAGCTTACGGATATTCCATGGATTTGAAGGGACATAAGGTGACATTTACTGATAATGAAGCTATGACAGTGAAAGATTTTGAATCCGGTAAGGCTGCCTGGAAGCTGCAGAATGGTATCAATGAAGATCTGAAGGCTTCCGGAGGAAAGCAGTTATTTGTATGGAAACAGATAATAAGCGGAGCAGAAATCGAACGATATCCGTATCTTGATTTAACAGAGGAAGAAACAAGTAGAAGCGTTATGCAGATGACCTTCCATTATACGACCGGTGGTAAAGATCTTGCAGGATATGGATATACGAATTACAACCATGCAGTTACCGAGACTCAGGCACCGACTGTAACAGGAAAGAATGATACGATTCATACATTCGACTGGTATGAAGATAAGGAACTTACGACCTTGTATGATTTCACGCATGTATTAACTACAGATAAGGATGTATATGCAGAAGCATATGACCTGTACACTCTGGAATTTAAATTGACGGAAGGTAGTTATGCATCGGCAAGCGTTGATAAGAAGAAAGTGAAAGAGCTTATCACCGAGACCGGTGAGACTGTTGTATTTACAGTAACACCGGATACAGGATGCATATTAGAAGGGGTAAGCTTAGAAGGCAAGACATTGACGCCGGATGAGGATGGCAATTATACGATATCCGATATCTCGGCAAATCTTACGGTAGAGATCACAACAAAGGAAACAGAGGTTACATTTACCTACAAGGCCGGCGAGCATGGAACAGTAAAATGGGTAGGTGACAAGACCGGTTCCGGTGAATTGACAGAGACGATCAAGGCAGTAAGTGGAACGCCAAAGGGAGTTCTTCCGGTAGCAGATCTTGGCTGGCATTTCGTGAAGTGGGTTGACAGCAAGGAGGGTAGTCCGTCCTATTCCATAACCGGACTCTATCCAACTGCGGTAAACGGTGTTTTTGAGGGTGAGACCTACACAGCAATCTTTGAAAAGAATATAGAGACCTATGCGATCTCCGGAACTGTTCGCAATCCGGAAGGCAATCCTGTGCCGGGTGTAACAGTTAAATTAAAAGGAAACGATGATACAAAAAAGACGACATCAGCAGAAGATGGCTCTTATCGGTTCGAGAAATTAGAAGAGGCAGAATATCAGTTAGCAGCCATAAAGTACTATGAGAATAACTGGAAGGCAGAGAGTGAAACAGTCGGTGTCAGATTAGAGGAATCGGATGTAACCGGTCGGGATCTTAAGCTTTCGATGAACAGAGCGACAAATACGAAACCTGACGGAATCATCGAGTATTACAGAGTTACACTTACAGAGAATGCGCGGGACTATCTGGAAGAGACAGGTGGCGACGTAGTTGAAGACTCAGACTATACATTATCGGCAAGAGATCGATACAGCAATGCCCATGCGGTTGTCTATGTGTACGAAGCGGTGAGGGGATTTGATGGCAACTATTATAAACTGTCTGATGAAGTGGCAGAGGCACTTAAGACAGATGGCAGATGCTATACCATTAAGAACATTGGAAAAGACTACATCATAGATGTGAAAGCAGAAGATGTGATCCCGAACCGGTATGAGGTTACAATCCCATCCGGTGGGGATGATTATACGATCCTTCCGGAGAAAGAGGGAGAAACGATCAGTTATGGCGAGGATTATTCCTTTACAGTTAAGGCTGCAGCCGGTCGATGTGTTCTTGTATCTGCAAATGGCACAAGGATAGAATTTGCAGATGGAAAGTATACGATCAAAAATGTGACAAAACCACAGAAGATCGTGGTTGAATTTGCGGATCAACATACCTGTGGAGAATGGAAGGTTGTTACACCTGCTACCTATGATGCGGCAGGAGAAGAAACAAGAACCTGTTCTGTATGTGGAGCGGTTGAGAGAAGAGAGCTGGCACAGCTTATCTGTGATCATGAGGCAAAACGTCTGATAACAGATAAGAAAGCAACCTGTACGGCGGCAGGAAGCGGACATTACGTTTGTGACACATGTGGAAAGACAGTGCAGACAAATGTCAGTATAGCAGCAAAGGGTCATACCTGGACTGCATGGACAGTGACAGTGAAGCCGACTACCTCAAATGCAGGGGAAGAAAGCAGAACCTGCTCTGTATGTAAGAAGGTTGAGAAACGTCAGGTCAGCAAGTTAAGCCAGAAAAAATATACGATTACTTATAAGTTAAATAAGGGTAAGAATAACAAGAAGAATCCGAAGACCTATACATCAGCGAAGAAGGTTATATTAAAGAAACCGACCCGGAAGGGATATGCATTCAAGGGATGGTATACAAATAGTAATTATACGAAGAAGATAACCTCGATCAAGAAAGGCTCAAAGAAGAATTATACCGTATATGCGAAGTGGTCGAAGGTAAAGGTGAAGAGGACAACCGGACTTAAGGTTGCGAATACGAATGGCAAGAACCTGGTTGTAAAGTATTCAAAGGTATCCGGGGCAAAGGGATATCAGATCACATACGCGACCAATTCTAAGTTCACCAAGAGTAAGAAGGTCGTCAATACAACGAAGAGAACGAAGACCATAAAGAAGCTGAAAAAAGGAAAGACCTATTATGTACGGGTCCGTGCATATAAGAAGGATTCCACAGGCAGGAAAGTATATGGTAAATACAGTAAAGTAATGAAGGTCAAGATAACAAAATAAGATCAAGACAAAGGAGCATGATTAAGAATGCAATCAGGGGCAGGATAAAAAGTTTGCTTTTTATCCTGCCCCTGAATCTGATTATTTATTCTATTTATCAGCATCGATTACTGATTGGATCTGTTTCATAAGAGTGTCATAGTTATTCTGGTCATCGATACCGCCGAGCATAGGATCTCCGACGATATTACCATTCCTATCGACAAGTATGGTTGTAGGAAATGCCATGATGTCGGAGGCATATTTACCTATGTTTGAATCAGAGTCAATGGAAATATTGCGGTATTTGGCACCCTGACTGTCAAGAATGGCTGCGGCTTCCTTGATAGCATCTTCGTTTCCGTCAAAGGTCTCTGTGTTGATACCTACTACCTCGCCTCCCATCGATTTGATGGCATCGTTTAATTCATTAAGCTTGGATAATTCTGCGACACAAGGTTTGCAGCCGGTAAACCAGAAATTAACGACAGTTACTGCATTATTGGAAAACAGGCTTTCGTCAACAGAATTACCATCGAAATCCTTACCGGAGAAACTCTTGAAAGGTGTGATTTCTTCGGAACTGTCGTTCTGGTCGGTGCTTTCTGATCCTGTATTATTATTTTCGATTTCGGATATCTGCTTTTCAATCTGTCTGATGGTTTCAATATCATCGTTAAGTGTTTTCAGTTCATCATCTGTAAAGGATTCCTTGTTTGATTCCACGGTGCCGGCCAGATAATCGGCATAATCTCCGCTTGGATCAGCGCTGCTTTTATTCATCATGCCAAATACCTTGTTCCATACATCCGCATGATCTGCAAAAATCTGGTTCTCCTGCTGATATAAATCATCCAGCTTCGTGTTGGAATTGTCCGCAGCTTCAGTGGTGGCTTCTGTCTGGGTTTTTTGTGAACTCTCAGTTGTGGCAGATCCTGATCCGCTACATGCCGTGAGAGATAATGCTGCACAGAGAGTGATAATAGGTATTAATGTTTTTTTTGTCTTCATAGATAATTGCTCCTTTAAATAATAATTTAGATAATATTAGTGTGGCTGATTGTTACACGTTAGTTTTGGAAGATTGCTTATGTCCCTTTTGGGAACATGGTCTCCCCATAAACTGATAGCAGATCGCGTCTTTTGGACAGGCCTTTATACATGCTCCGCATCGTATGCATTCCGGATGATTTGGTGTTTTGCATACATCTACATCCATTTTGCATGCCTTTGAACACTTACCGCATCCGACACATTTGCTGCTTTCAACCTTGATATTCATAAGGCTGACCTTGTTAAATAATGAATAGATTGCTCCAAGAGGACAAATCCATTTGCAGAAAGGTCTGTAGAACAAAATACTCAGTATAATAACCGTAATTAAAATAAGGCACTTAAAAGAAAAAAGCTTTCCGAGAGCAGACCGTATAGCGGTATTTCCAAGTGAAAGTGGTATAGCTCCCTCTAAAACACCCTGTGGGCAAATATACTTACAGAAGAACGGATCACCCATTCCTATGGAGTTCGTTACAAGCATCGGCAGAAGTATAACGAAAACGATCAGGATGATATATTTCAGGTATCTTAACGGTTTCAGCCTGGCTGTGGAAAACTTTTTTCCGGGAATTTTGTGAAGCAGATCCTGAAACCATCCAAATGGACACAAAAATCCACATATAAATCTTCCGAGAATCACACCGAGTAAAATGAAAAAACCGGTTATGTAGTAAGAAAATTTAAATTTGAATGAGCCGACAACTGCTTGGAATGCCCCGATCGGACACGCTCCGGTTGCAGCGGGACAGGAGTAACAGTTTAATCCCGGTACGCATATTGTTTTCGCTTTGCCCTGATAGATCTTGCCTTTAAATAAATTGGGGATGTGAATATTGGTAAGCAGCGTGGCAGCTGCCTGTATCCATCCGCGTATTCTGGCTGTTTTTTTTGATATTGATTTGTTCTTATCCAATTCCTACACACTCCAGACATAATTTTATTGCTTTGCTGAGCACGGCAGCCGCTTCACCTCTGACTACACCATAGCTGATCATTGCTATACCTGTGATGAGTAAAACGATCTGAGATATTTTCCTGTACTTCAAGATATTGCAGCTCCTTTCTTGATTGTGTTTGTTGACCAACTGACCTGGGTATTATACAATAGCTGATGTAAAATTTTTGTTAAGAAACAGGTGAAAGATTTTTGAGATTATTAATAGTTGAAGATGAGAAACAAATATGTGATATGGTTGCGAAAAGCCTGTATGGTGTTGGGTATGAAGTGGATACCTGTTATGATGGGGAAGAAGCTCTTGAATGTATCCTTACGGAGGATTATGATCTGATCGTTTTGGATCTGAATCTGCCCGGTATGGATGGAATGGAAATCTTAAGAGAACTCAGACGGGAAAATGAGGAGACAAAGGTTATTATATTATCTGCAAGAGGACAGATCGCGGATAAGGTTGAGGGACTGGATGCAGGTGCAAATGATTATATGGAAAAACCATTTCATATAAAGGAACTTGAAGCACGTATCAGAAGTCTGACAAGAAGAAAATTTGTGCAGAAGGATGTATGTCTGGAAAGCGGCGGGATAAGCTTTGATACGATAAAACGTGAGGCATATGCAAAAGGGGAAAAGGTTTCCCTTACAAGAAAAGAAAATGGTATTTTAGAATATCTGCTTCTCAATCTGGGAAGACCGGTAAGTCAGGAAGAATTGATGGAGCATGTCTGGGATGCATCCGTGGACAGCTTTAGTGGAGCAATCAGAGTACATATGTCTTCGCTTAGAAGAAAGCTTAAGGCAGTGCTCGGATATGATCCGATTTTGAACAAGGTGGGAGAAGGGTATAAAATACGGGAGGAGGCCGACAGATGAAAAGAATGTCGCTACAGTGGAGGCTTACATGTATAATTACATTATATATTGCGCTTATATGTGGATGTCTGACTATGCTTATTTATAAAAACGGTGTGTACTATATTGATTCTCTGCAAGAGACTGTTGATGCCAGGGGAGATGATAACGGAAGCTCTTCGGATGAAATATATATCAGCATTCCGGAGGATAACTGGGATGATTTTGCAAATGATTTTTCCGTTCAGGTGTACAATAACAAGGCAGACTACAAAAAAAACAGCCTGATAATTTCAGCCTTGCTGGCGCTTCTGGGTGGTGTAGCTACGTATTTTATCAGTGGACATGCCCTAAAGCCGATTGGTAAGTTTTCTGATAAGATTGAAGAGGTACAGGCACAAAATCTGGCAGATTCACGAATAGAAGAAAACAATGTTAAAGAACTGAACCAACTGAGTGTTTCGTATAACAAGATGCTTGAACGTCTCTCAGATGCATTTGATATACAGAGACAATTTACCGCAAATGCGGCACATGAGCTTCGAACCCCATTATCTTTAATGCAGATACAGCTTGATTCATATAATTCCAATCCGCATCCGGGCAATGATGCAGATACCGAGCAAACGATAAAGATGGTTACGGAACAGAATGACAGACTCGGTAAAATGGTAAAAACCCTTCTGGATATGAGCGAGCTTCAAACTGTGGGGAGAGATGATGTAATAATGGTCAATGCTCTTGTTGATGAAGTATTGGCGGATCTGGAACCGCTTGCACAGGAAAAAAATATAAAACTTATTGGAAAATGCACGGATATAAAGATGATCGGAAGTGATATCCTTATTTACAGGATGGTATACAATCTTGTTGAGAATGCTATAAAATATAATCATTCTGGGGGACTGGTTACAGTGACCGCATATCAAAAGGAAAAACATATTTACCTGTCAATAGAGGATACCGGAAATGGAATCCCGGAGGAACTCAGGCAGCGTGTGTTTGAACCGTTCTTTCGTGTGGACAAATCCAGAAGCCGGGAACTTGGTGGTGTCGGACTTGGACTTGCGCTTGTTCATGAAATCGTAAGTGCGCATGATGGGACAATTACAGTCCGGTCTAATCCATCCGGAGGTACGATTTTTGATGTGAGTTTTACCCAGTGATCATTCCTGAAATGTGTGTGAAAAAATAAAATAAAAATAATTAGCACTCACCTCTTGACAGTGCTAACAAAAAGTGTTATGTTAACTACTGTAATGAAAGTGTATCTTGAATTACAGCAGTTTTTATATGTCAGGAGGTAAATGATTATGGATATGGACAAATACACAAGAAAGTCGCTTGAAGTAATAGAAAAAGCGAAAGATAAAGCCCTGGAATATGATAATCAGGAGCTTGCACAGATTCATTTACTTGCAGGATTGCTTGAGATAGACGAAAGCCTTATTTCGAAGATTTTTGAAAAACTCGATATAGATGTAACAGCAGCGGTAAATAGGGTGGAAGATAAGCTTGCATCACTGCCAAAAGTAAGTGGCGGAAATCTGTATGCCGGAAATAATTTTTCAAAGGCGCTCATTCAGGCTGAAAAGGAAGCAAAGCAGATGGGAGACAGCTTTGTATCGGTTGAGCATCTGTTCCTTGGACTGATCGAAAAAGCCGATTCCGATGTGAAGCCATTGCTTAAAACATGGGCGATCGATCGGAACACATTTTTAAAGGCTCTGGCAGATATTAGGGGAAATAAAAAGGTAGACAGTGAGAATCCGGAAGATTCCTATGAAGCAATGGAGAAGTTCGGATACGATCTGGTGGAACGGGCAAGAGAGCAGAAGATCGATCCGGTTATCGGACGAGATGCTGAGATACGAAACGTGATCCGGATCCTTTCCCGTAAGACCAAGAATAACCCGGTTCTGATCGGTGAACCTGGTGTAGGTAAGACAGCGGTTGCAGAAGGTCTGGCACAGCGTATTGTCAGAGGTGATGTGCCGGAAGGCTTGAAGAATAAGAAGATATTCGCACTGGATATGGGTGCGCTGGTTGCCGGTGCCAAGTATCGTGGTGAATTTGAGGAACGTCTGAAAACAGTTCTGGATGAAGTAAAGAAATCAGAAGGTGAGATAATCCTCTTTATTGATGAGCTGCATACGATCGTTGGAGCCGGTAAGACAGATGGCGCAATGGATGCAGGCAATATGTTAAAGCCTATGCTTGCCCGTGGCGAACTGCATTGTATCGGTGCAACGACACTTGACGAATACAGACAGTACATTGAAAAGGATGCCGCTCTGGAACGTCGTTTCCAACCGGTACAGATCGATGAGCCGACGGTAGAAGATACGATCTCCATTCTTCGTGGTATCAAGGAAAGATATGAGGTGTTCCATGGAGTTAAGATCTCGGATGGTGCATTGGTAAGTGCAGCGGTACTTTCCAACCGGTACATTACAGATCGTTTCCTTCCGGATAAAGCGATCGACCTTGTCGATGAAGCCTGTGCGATGATCAAGACGGAGTTGGATTCCATGCCGGCCGAAGTTGATGAGATCACAAGAAAGATCATGCAGCTTGAGATCGAGGAAGCCGCACTGAAGAAAGAGGAAGACCACCTGAGCAAGCAGAGACTGGCGGATATACAGTCAGAGCTTGCAGAGTTAAAGGATAAAGCAAATAATCTGAAAGCCAAATGGGAGAATGAAAAGGCAGGCGTTGAGAAGATCCGTAACCTGAAAGAGGAGATCGAGAAGATCAAGAATGATATTCAGGTTGCCCAGAGAAATTACGATCTGAACAAAGCAGCCGAATTGCAGTATGGCAAACTCCCGGCAGCTCAGAAAGAGCTGGAACTGGCAGAGCAGTCTGCATCGGAGAAAGAACGAAAGCTGGTACATGAGGTCGTATCAGAAGAAGAAATTTCGGAGATTGTATCCAAGTGGACCGGTATTCCGGTAGCCAAACTGACGGCGAGTGAAAAGAGTAAGACATTGAATCTTGCAGATGAACTTCATAAGAGGGTTGTCGGTCAGGATGAAGCTGTTGAATATGTCAGCGATGCGATCATCCGTTCCAAAGCAGGAATCAAGGATCCAAGCAAGCCGATCGGCTCATTCCTGTTCCTTGGACCAACCGGTGTAGGTAAGACAGAGCTTGCAAAGACACTGGCAGAAGCTTTATTTGATAATGAACAGAACATGGTTCGTATCGATATGAGTGAATATATGGAGAAATACAGTGTATCCAGACTGATCGGAGCGCCTCCTGGATATGTAGGCTACGATGAAGGCGGACAGCTTACCGAGGCAGTCCGTAGGAAACCATATTCGGTTGTCTTGTTCGACGAAGTAGAGAAGGCACACCCGGATGTATTCAATGTATTATTACAGGTATTAGATGATGGACGTATCACGGACTCACAGGGCAGAACGGTAGACTTTAAGAATACGATCATCATCATGACATCGAATATCGGTGGTGTGGATATCGCAGAAGGCGGTGGCGAGATCACGGATGAGATACGGGAGACAGTTATGAACAAACTGAAACAGCACTTCCGTCCGGAGTTCCTGAACCGTATCGATGAGACGATCATCTTCAAGTCATTAAGCAAAGAGAATATTGGCAGTATCGTTGATCTTATGGTCAAGGATCTGAACAAACGTCTGGCTGGACAGGAGATCACGATCAAGCTTACGGATGAGGCTAAGAGTGCGATCATCGATCAGGGCTATGATCCGGTCTATGGTGCAAGACCATTGAAGCGTTTTATTCAGAAGAATGTTGAGACACTGGTTGCTCGTATGATCCTTGCAGGTGAAGTATCCACCCAGTCAGCGATCATCATTGACTATGACGGTCAGAAATTGACAGCGAGAAATGAGAAGTAGTAATATAAACAGGTAGTAAATGCCTGGTGACAACTAAAATAAGCATGATAAAAGGGATTGGCATTGAAAATATTTTTCGGTGCCAGTCCCTTTAATCTTATTTTAATGATGGTATGCCATTGTATATTAAGATAGGGAGGTTGTGTCCATGCGCATTTTGGTTGTTGAAGATGAATTGGATCTGAATCATATAATATGTAATAAACTGACAAAAGAAGGATACAATGTAGATGCCTGTTTTGACGGGCAGGCAGCACTTGATTATCTGGAGACGGCAAGTTACGATGGAGTTATAATGGATATTATGATTCCGAAAAAAGATGGTATGTCGGTTTTAAAAACAATCCGGGCAGAAGGAATACAGGTTCCGGTGCTTTTTTTGACTGCAAAGTCCGAAACGCAGGATATTGTCAGGGGACTGGATGCAGGAGCCAGTGACTATATGACAAAACCGTTTGAGTTTTCGGAATTGCTCGCAAGGTTAAGGGTAATGCTTCGTACTGTACATATAAGTAATGACAGCATATTGAATTATGGGTCATTACAGATTGATACAAATAATCACCGGGTTGTCCGGGATGGTGTGACTGTCGATCTTACAGTCCGGGAATATGCAATCCTGGAATATCTGGTGCGTAACAGGAACATTGTTGTCACAAGAGAGCAGATCCGTGCAAATATATGGAGCATTGATGATGATATCAATTCAAATGTAGTTGATGTATATATTCGATATCTTCGCAGAAAAATCGATGATCCTTTTAAAGAAAAACTGATACATACGATCCGGGGAGTAGGTTATAGACTGGAATGTTAAAAAGGAAAATCTCATTTATTAATTTTACTGTTATTGTTTGTGGACTTATCATTGCAGCAGGAACGATATGTCTTTTGTTGATGCAGAAGAATCTGATCAAAGAGGATACTAAATATCTGGCTTATACAGAACTGGCGCAGGAAGTGAAACGTGCAAAAAAAAATATAGGATTTGATGAGAATGAGAATCCGTATATAAAAAGCGATTTTTACGATCCGGAAGAGAAAGATACTTATAACGAAAATGTATATGTGTTTTTACAGTCAAGAGACGGAAGTTTTCTTGATGGCAGAATGCCGGATGATTCCAGAACCGGGCTTGATATCGGATTACAGAGTCTTACAAAAGTAACCTTTCAGGGAGAGCGTTATTACGTAGCAACCAGACGAGGAAAAAGGAAGAATGGAACGGAGGATGACAGTTTTTATCTGGTATGTGCTATGATGTCGGAACAGGCGGTGAAAGAAAATTATCGCGGACTGTGGCATCAGTCATATTTGGTGATAGGAGTTGTTGGCGCATTTTTTATTTTATTTGCCCTTTTATTAAGATATCTGATCGCTGTACCAATGAGACAGTTGAATGAATCGATAAAAAAGAGCGGGGAGAATCTGGATTTTACGGATAGTCTGGAATACAAAGGATGTTTTAAAGAACTTCAGATGTTAACAGATGCAAATAATCATTTGTACCAGAGAGTGCAGCAGGAGTTGGAACGTCAGGAAGAATTTAATGCGAATGTATCCCATGAACTTCGTACGCCTATTGCTGTTATGCATGCACAATGCCAGGTGTCGAGAGAGGTGGCAGAAAAGAAGCAGGATAAAGAAGCAATAAAAAGTATAGAGGTATTTGAGCGACAGACAAACCGTATGAAGAATCTGGTTGATCAATTGCTTCAAATGACTGCAATAGATAGAAAGGGGACAACATTCAGTATGGAAGATATTGATGTTCGGGATGTAATTGAATCTGCATGTGATGATATAGCATATATTGATACGAAACAGATTACATTTGAATATTCCTTTCAGCCGACTATCATACATGCAAATATGAATCTTATCTATATTGTTATAAATAACTTGCTTTCAAATGCTGTAAAGTATAGTAATGAAGGAACTAAAATCTATGTGTCCTGTGGAGAGAAAGACGGAAAGTCGTATATTCGTATTCAGGATGAAGGCTGTGGAATAGAGAAAGAAAATATATCCAAAATATTTGAAAGCTTTTATCGGGAAGAAAAAGATCGTAATGCGGAAGGTTTTGGTCTGGGACTTTCACAGGCAATGAAGATTGCTGAGTTATATGGGGGAGGGATTTATGTTGAAAGTACAAAGAATAAAGGAAGTATTTTCACATTTTTTATTCCAAAACCTTAAAAATAAATAGAAGAATGTCGAATTTTTAATAGAGCTTTAATATTGGATTTTTATAATCCGATATTAGGGTTCTTTTTTTATGTAGAAAGAACAATATATCGAGTAGGACTTGCTTGGAGGATTATATGAGAAATTATAAACGATTGATTCATTTGTTACTTGGACCGGTTCTATTCCTGTTGGCATGCTTTCTTTTACCGCATGCAGTTCTGCCGACATTTGCAGAACGGGCAGCAGTTGGAACGGTATTCTGGATGGCATACTGGTGGGTAACAGGTCCGGTAGATTATGCAGTAACGGCGTTTTTGCCGATTGCGATCAATGCAGTAGTTCCTATGGCGGAGATGAAGGCCATAATATCGAATTATGCGGACGAAACGATTCTGCTATTGCTTGGAGCTTCGATCATAACAGTATTATGGGAAAATACAGGACTGGACAAACGAATTGCAATCACGTTTCTGCGTCTGATCGGAAACAGTCTTAGAATGCAGCTTGTGTTCTGGTTTGCGTTGTCAATGGTATTATCTGCGGTGCTTCCGAATGCAGTAGTATGCGCAACGATCACGCCGATCGCAGTTTCTATGCTGAAATATATTGGAATGGATGACGTGAAAAACAGCAAGACGGCATCGAAGATCCTGCTGACGATCGCTTATGCGACAGGACTTGGTGGTCTGGCATCTCCACTTGGTGGGGCTATGAATCTGGTAACGGTGGAATATATCCAGCAGTTGACCGGAAAAGAATATATGTATTCCTCCTGGGTTATCCGGTTCCTTCCGGTTATGCTGATTTTAATGCTGATCAATGTAGTATTTATTCTTCGTGATGTAAAGAAGACAGATCTGTTAGGTGGTTCCAGTGAATATTTTGCGGAACAGTACCGGAAGCTTCCAAAGATGAGCTTTGAAGAAAAATCCGCACTTGTGCTGTTTGTAGTGGCAACAGGTCTGGCATTTACCAGACAGCTTTATCAGGATATATTGCCGGGATTAAAGCCTGCATATGTATTTATCATCTGTGCGATCATCGCCTTTCTTTTTACAAATAAAGAGGGAAAACGGATCATGGTCTGGAAACAGGTGCAGGGAAAGATCGTCTGGGATCTGATGTATATATTTGCCGGAGGTCTGGCACTTGGAAGCCTGATCAATGCAACAGGTGTTGCAAAAGCACTTGGAGAAGTGATTTCTTCCTTTGATATGAAGGGTGGTTTTGTAACGATCCTGATCATTCTGACTGCAACACTACTGTTGTCGGATGTGACCTCAAATACAGCTACGGCAGCGGTTGCGATTCCACTTGTGATCTCAATCACACAGGGATGTGGGCTGAATCCGATTCCGTATATATACGTAGCATCCATTGGTGTGAACCTGTCTTATATGCTGCCAACGTCGATCCGTGCGATTCCGGTGGGATATGGACTGGAACCAAAGTATATGTTCCGGGAAGGCTGGAAGATTTCCCTTATCATTATTCTTGTAATGTCGATCATATGCACATTGCTGTTAAAATACTGGAGCACATTCAGTACGGTGTAAAAAAAGCCATACAGAAACGGGCGTGAAACGAAGAGAAAGAAATGGAGAGAAGGCATGTCTGTCGTATCATACATATTTATAGTATTCTTTGCAGTTACAGTTTTGATATATTATATAGTACCAAAGAAAATCCAGTGGTGGGTGCTCCTTGTCGCAAGTGCGGTCTTCTATGCTTATAGTGGGATTGATGATCTGCTGATCGTAGTTGGAACTGCATTTCTGGTATATCCGTTGACAATGTTGATGGAGAAAAATCTGGAGGAACAGGACCGGCTGCTTCTGGATGCAGATAAGAGAGCTGCAAGAAAGATAAAAACAGCACAGAAAAAGAAACGAAAGAAATATCTGGTGCTGGCATTGCTGATCGTAATAGGTGCGCTTATTGTATTCAAGGTGACAGGATTTGCCATCGAGAACATCAAACGTTTTCTTCCATACGAAGCGATACAGCGGATTCCGGACTGGCATTTCCCTGCACCGCTTGGAGTTTCTTTTTATTCCTTTATGATGATCTCTTATCTGGTTGATGTCTATAACGGAAGGATCCATGCACAGAAGAATTTTCTGAAATATCTGTCGTATGTATTATATTTTCCACATATTACGCAGGGACCGATTGCGCGATATGAACTGGTTGCGCATCAACTATGGGAAAAGCATAAGTTTGATTATGATACGGTGATAAAAGGTACATGGTTGATTCTGTGGGGAGCACTTAAGAAAATGGTGATGGCAGACCGTATCAGTCCATTTGTAACAGAAGTATTTAAACATTCTGATCAGTATGAAGGTATGATCTTCTTTCTGGCGGCGGTTATGTATTCCATCCAGATTTACTGTGATTTCTCCGGATGCATGGATATCGTACGTGGTGCGTCGGAGTGCTTTGGCATTACGCTTGGAGAAAATTTCAGGCGGCCATATTTTTCCCAGACGTTGCCGGAGTTCTGGAGAAGATGGCATATTTCACTCGGAGCGTTCTTCAGAGAATATGTATTCTATCCGGTATCGACTTCAAAGATCCTGTTGAAATGGAATACCAAGGTGCGGAAATATCTGGGAAATGCCATAGGAACCGGATTTGCCTCTTGTGTACCGATCCTGTGCGTATGGATCCTGACCGGACTCTGGCATGGGGCAAAGTGGAATTATATCGGCTGGGGACTGTTTCACGGAATCCTGATCTGCTTATCGACATTATTTGAGCAGCCGGTCGCTAAATTAACAGAGAAACTGAATATACGGACAAACTGTATAAGCTGGAATATATTCCGGATGCTTCGGACATTTTTATTATGCGTGATCGGACGTATCATTTTTATGGGAAGTGGAATCCGTGCGTCCTTCCATATGATAGCTTCCTGTGTGGTTGACCGTGGTACATTTTATGACATTATAAATACATTTGCTTTGTCCCAGCGGGAATGGGGGCTGATCCTGATTGGTTGTCTGATCCTGTTATGTGTATCAGTTGCACAGGAGATCCGGGAACAGATGGGGATCAAAGAGGATATCAGAAGCTGGCTGCTACGTCAGAATCTCTGGCTGCGCTGGCTGGTTCTGATCGTTGGAATTTTATGTGTATTGACGTTTGGTGTATATGGTTCCGGCAGTCATATCGCATTCATCTATGAACAGTTTTAAGGGTAGGAGAACAAAACATGAAAACAGGAAAGAAAAAGGTTTTGGCAATAATAAAAAAAGTAATTTCAATCCTACTGTTTTTTGTCATATTGTTATATTCTATATCGAAGGTCGGACAGTTTGCCAGACCGGATGAGAGTGACGCAGAGGCATGGGCAGAGTATTACGCGGAAGAAAAGGATACGGTCAATGCATTGATGATCGGATCCAGTGCGATATTCCGTTATTGGAATCCGCCACAGGCATATGAGGAACAGGATTTTACCTCGGCTATGCTGGCTAGCTCGATCCAGGATCTGAATATGGCACCATATATTATGGAAGAAGCGGTAAAAAGTCAGAACGTGGACGTGTTTGTTATCGAGGTCAGAACCATGATCGCCAGAAATACAAATGATGATCACAGCCAGGAAGAACGGGACTATTGGTTTGAATTGCTTATATCCGGCATGAATCCATCCATAACAAGGTTGCAGGCAATTCAGTCTATACATGGTGGAAGCTTTGTGAAGAAAGCAGAAATGATGTTTCAGATATTAAAATATCATAATAACCTGATGGAATTTGACCGGGAATTTATGATCAATCGTCTGAACAATCCGTCCAGTGATGATAAATTTGCAAGGCCAAAATCAACGATCACAAATCTCAAAAACAAGAAACCGGATTATACAACGAATCAGAGTCTTGAACTGTCACAGGCATCTAAGGATACTCTGGATGCAATCGAGAAAAAGGCAAAGGAACTGGGGAAAAAGGTGCTGTTTATAGCGACACCGTATGTACCGGATGAGAGTCAGATCCGGGAGCAGCTGGCTGTGGATGCCTATTGTGAGGAACAGGGCTATGATTGTCTGGATCTAAATCAGTATGTTGATGAGATGGATATTGATTTTAAAACGGATTTCTATAATCCAAAGCATACGAATATAGCAGGAGCAAAAAAGGTGACAAGCTTTCTTGGAGCATATCTGAAGGAGAAGTATCAGTTGCAGGAAACTCTGACTGAGGATCAGAAGGTAAGCTGGGAAGATGCCTGTAAGGTATGGGATGAGGAAGACCGGAAATTTATGGAAAAATGGAAGAAAAATGTAAAAAAGATTACAAAGAAAAAGGAGAAATAACAGGATCGATATGGAAACCGTGCTTCATTATATAAAAAAATATGCAGAGACACAACCGGATACGCTGGCTGTCTGTGAGTTAAAAAAACATCTGACATATGCGGAGTATTGGACGGTAATCAGAAAGATGGCAAATGTCCTGCTTCAGAATGGTATAAAAAAGAATGCACATGTTATTTTACGATGCACACAGAACATTGAATATATGGTTTTGTTTTCAGCCTTGCAGTATATGCAGGCGCTTGTGATCCCTGTTGAGCGATCTACTTCACCGGAGCGTATGCAGGAAATCAGGGATAAGGTGGATGCAGAATGGCTGATCTCAAACAAAGAGTCAGAGGGACTGCGCTGGTTATCCCAGAAGAAGCTGGTGGAACAGATGGAGAATACAGAAGAACTGGATGTTCCGCTTCCAAATGCAGATTCACGTTCGATGCTGTTGTTCACAACGGGTACGACCGGCAGCTCAAAGGGTGTTGTCATGCATCATAAGAATGATGTGGCAATTGCTGGGAATGTTATGAAGGGAACACAGATGAAACCAGGAAATGTGGAGATCATACCGATGCCACTCAATCATTCCTTTGGTATAAGACGGTATCAGTCGGATATGATAGGTGGCGGAACTGTCTGTCTGATGAATGGTATGGCTATGATAGGCAATCTCTGGAAGATGCTTGAGCAGTACCATGCAACATCGATGGCAATTTCTCCGGCAACACTTGGAATGATCTTTCATTTGTCAGATGACAGGATTGCAGGATATGCCGATCAGATCGATTATATACAGGTGGGATCAGCCCCGCTTCCGGAAACGGACAAGGAAAAGCTGTTCCGGTATCTTCCACGTACAAGACTTTATAATTTTTATGGATCGTCGGAAGCTGGCTGCTCCTGTATTCTGGAATTCAGCCGTCAGAATAAGAATGGTTGTATCGGATATCCGACCGTCAATTCTCTAGTGCGGTTTATAGATGAAGAAGGGGATGTTATAGAGAATGGATCTGAGAAACAGCCTGCTTTACTGGCCTGGGGTGGTCCGATTGTTATGGAGGGCTATTACAATGATCCGGAGCTTACTGCGAAAACGGTAGTGGATGGATATGTTATGACAAATGATCTTGGCTATATGGATGAAGATGGCAGTATTATTCTGGTTGGACGGGCAGATGATGTTATCAACTATGGTGGAAGCAAGATCTCGCCGGCAGAGGTAGAGACTGTTGCGATCCGGTATCCGGGTGTGGCAGATTGTGCTTACAGTTCCGTTCAGGATCCGATCACCGGAGAATTGCCGGTTATGCTGATCGTGCAAGAGGATGAATTTGACGAAACTGCATTCCAGAGCTATATGCAGCAACAGGTTGAAAGCTATAAGTTACCGCAGAAGATATTCTATATCGAGAAAGTTCCGAAGACATTTAAAGGCTCGCTTCTTCGAAAAGAAATAAAAAAGATAGCAGAATCAAAGAATAAAGGAGAATAAAACTATGAATGATTTTATTGCAATGTTAAAGAAGATCAAACCGAATGTTGATTTTGAAAATGAAGATGCACTGGTAGATGATGGAATACTGGAATCTCTGGATATCATAACGATCATTGCAGAGATTGCAGACAAATACGATGTTATCATTCCAAGTGATGAGATCACATCTGATAATTTCAATTCCGCAGAAGCTTTGTACGAACTGGTAGAAGACCTGAAATAATTTTATCGTAAATATGTGCCAATAGTAAAAAGTATAACAGGAAATAGAATGCCCTCAAAGAATGACAGGTCTGCCGTCAGACAGAGAAGATGTCAAACTTTGAGGGTGTTTTTGTTATAAATCTGTGAAGTGTGTCGTAAAAAGCAGAGCAGGATGATATACTGAACAGGTAGAAAAGGATGTTGTATGTATGAGAATCTGACAGGACGCATATCAGAAAATACATTATCTGGCAGAAAGAATAAGATTATGAATAAGGTAGAAAAGAACAAGAAAAAAAGGCATATTCACAGACCCCTTCTTTTTACAGGGATAATTCTGGTCATAGTGATAAATGCAGCAGCGTGGGCTGCTCCGTGGATCAGTGGGAAGATGGGATGGGAAAACTGGTGCGACTGGTATGCCGAACATGTGAATCCGGTTATCGTTGCAGTATTTGCAAGATTTGGCAATCTGTTTTCCTTTTCAATCGGGGAGTTTATGATCGTTACGGCAATCCTGCTGATCCTTGCATTTCTGATTCTGAATATTCTGTTGATCTTTTTAAGAAAGCATAAGGGATATCGGAGATTTTGCAGGATCTATGACCTTGTTATTGCATATATAACGGTTGCGATCTGTCTTATTATGACCGGAAACTGTACGATCTATTATCATTGTTCCTCGCTTCCTGTAAATGAGGAAACAGAGGAACGGCAGTATAAGGTAGAAGAATTGCAGGCACTTCGCAATTATATCGTAAAGCAGTGTAACGAATACAGCACTAAAGTAGAGCGGGATGAAAACGGATACATAACATATGATGGAGATATGCAGGAACAGGCACGAAATGCTCTTCGGAAACTGTCCGGCCGGTATCCACGGTTGTCCGGCTACTATCCGGATGTCAAGCATATGATGTTTTCCGGGCTGATGAGCCAGAGTTATATGGCGGGGTATTATTTCCCGTTTTCGATGGAAGCAAACTGTAATACAAATATGTATATCACAAATTATCCTGCAACCTATTGCCATGAGCTGGCGCATCTGCATGGGTATATCTATGAGGATGAGGCAAACTTTATATCTTATCTTGCCTGTATCGGCAGCGAAAATCCATTCTTTATTTATTCCGGGTATCTGAGTGTATTGTCCTATGTAGATAATGCCTATTATGAGGCTATCGGGGAGGATGCAGAACAGTATCTGGCAAATGAGAGGATTTCCGAACAGGTGCTTTCCGACGATATCTTTCTGCTCCCGGAGACTTGGGAAAAGGTAGAGGATAAGGCCATTCTATCGACGGATACCGTCAATCAGGCATCCAATACCTTCACTGAAACAAGCCTGAACCTGAACGGTGTCTCAGACGGTTTCGCAGCCTATGACCGCGTGACCGGACTGTTATTACGATACTACGATGAAGAGTTGTATTAAATGGTATGTTCATAAGAATTCGGCAATCTCTAACAGGATCATAGAAAAAGATTAACAGGTATCCGGTTTTATATACCTTTATGTAACAGACCTTTTTCACGTCGGTCCTTAGCGAACTGCTAAAGGCAGTGAGGTTAGTACCGTTACGTGAAAAATAGAGCGCGAGCGTTCTGTGAAATAAAGGGTATATAAGACCGGATACCTGTTAATCTTTTTGCGAAATAGAACGAGAGTGATTTGCAAAATGAATGATAGTCTCCAGCTTCTTCCGTACGGTACATTATAATGCCAGTAGCTTCCTGCAGAGGGCAACATGTGCGTTCCCATCGGTCGTACAACTGTTATAGATCTCGACTGTACCCTGTTCAGCAGATTCTGACTTTAAGCCTGCGGCGATCAGGCGGCGACGCAGTTCTACGGCAGTTCCGTGACTCCCGACAAAAATCTTGATATCCGGACCGACAACGGTTCGGATCATTTTTTCCACAAACGGATAGTGCGTACAGCCAAGCACGATCGCATCGATTCCCTTTTCCAGATAAGGCGAGAGAATCTCCTGCAGATAATCATGAAGCTCCGGACTGTTCAGATCTCCGTTTTCCACAAAGCCAACCAGCTTTGGACATGGTACACGGTAGATTACGGATCGGTCTTCGTATGTATGCATAAGCGATAGAAACTTATCCTGTTTTAATGTCATAGGGGTAGCCATAACTGCGATCCGGTCATGTTCCTTCCAGAGAACGGCTGGTTTTAATGCCGGCTCAATGCCGATCACAGGGATGTCCGGATAGTCTGCACGAAGCATGGCAGCAGCAGCACTGGTTGCAGTATTGCATGCGATCACAATCGCTTTCGCGCCATGTTCAAGCAGGAATTCCACACAGTTCCGGCTTAGATGCTGAATGTCAGTGATCTGGCGTGTGCCATATGGAGCATTCGCGGAATCACCATAATATATATAATTTTCCTCCGGCATCAGTGAAACGATTTCTTTTAAAACACTGATACCGCCAATACCGGAATCAAATACGCCGATTGGACGGGAATTATCTTTCATTTGTAAAACCTCCTAAAAAAACCTGCACTTGAAAATTATACTACTATATGAAAAGAAAAGACAACCTATAAGTGAAAACAATACAAAACAATCTGCAGAAGACGATAAGACATAAATATTGGATAAACAGGGCGTACAGGAAAAAAAGTTGCGTATTCTGTAGCAACCATATATAATCGGGGATGTGAGTACAGATAAAAACAAAAGAAAATAAGACAGAAATAGATCAGGTTAAATAAATATACTAAAACGGTCGGCAGACAGTCAGGAGGAAAGAAATGGAAACCGAGCAGAAACAGAGTACAGAAGCAAAGCAGAGTGAGAGATTGCAGCAGAATGTAGAAGATACGATTCCTGCAAGCCGGGAACTAAAATCTCGGGTAAAAGAGAAGATGATCGAATATTATGCGGGAGATGCCAGACGGATCCATCATTTTCTGAAGGTTCATTCTTTTGCCAAGCTGATCGGGGAGATGGAAGGAGTCACAGGAGAAGAACTGGAGATCCTGGAAGTCGCTGCACTTGTGCATGATATAGGCATAAAGAACTCAGAAAAGAAATATGGATATAATACAGGAAAGACACAGGAAAAGGAAGGCCCGCCGGAAGCAGAAAAACTGCTTATTCCATTGACAGATGATGCCGCCTTTATTGAGCGGGTATGTTATCTGGTCGGACATCACCATACCTATTCCAATATTGACGGAATGGATTATCAGATACTGGTAGAGGCAGATTTCCTTGTGAACCTGTATGAGGATAAAGAGCATATCAAAGCAGTCCGGTCTGCTTATGAGAAGATCTTCCGGACACAGTCGGGAAGAAAGCTATGTAAGGAGATTTTTGCACTTTCGTAAAAATAAGGAAATCTTAACGGATTTTTAATTTTTGTAGGAGGACATGTGCTTGCAGGAACGGGATAAATTTTATATAATGAATTGATGTGCTAAATGGTACATGAAAAGACAGGTATTTATACTGGAAATAATAATGGATATGAATACAGAAACTTGGAATAGATCATAAAACACAGAAGATATAGTTATCAGGAGGATGTAATGAGTAAATACAAGATTAATACAACATGTGTACAGGGAGGTTATGAACCGGGAAACGGAGAACCACGTCAGGTTCCGATCTATCAGAGTACAACATTCAAATATGCAACAAGTGAAGATATGGGTAAATTATTCGATCTGGAGGCAGATGGATATTTTTATTCCAGACTTCAGAATCCGACAAATGATCTGGTTGCAAAGAAGATCTGTCAGTTAGAGGGCGGTGCAGCGGCGATGCTTACCGGTTCTGGTCAGTCAGCAAACTTCTATGCAGTATTTAATATTGCAAATTGTGGTGACCATGTTGTAGCATCAAATTCCATCTATGGTGGAACCTATAACTTATTTGCGGTAACGATGAAGAAGATGGGAATCGATTTCACATTTGTTGATCCGGACGCATCTGAAGATGAGATCCGTGCAGCGTTCCGTCCGAATACCAAGGCATTATTTGGTGAGATCATTGCAAATCCGGCTCTGACCGTATTAGATATTGAGAAGTTTGCAAAGGTAGCGCATGAGCAGGGAGTACCGCTTATTGTAGATAATACATTCCCGACTCCGATCAACTGTCGCCCGATCGAATGGGGAGCAGATATCGTAACCCATTCCACAACCAAATACATGGACGGACATGGAGCAGCTATCGGTGGATGCATCGTAGACGCCGGAAAGTTTGACTGGATGAAATATGCAGACAAATTCCCGGGACTTACCACACCGGATGACAGCTATCATGGAATTACATATGCAGAGAAGTTCGGAAAAGAAGGCGCATTTATCACAAAGGCAACTGCACAGCTGATGCGTGATTTTGGTTCTGTACAGTCTCCGCAGAGTGCATTTATCCTGAATCTCGGACTGGAAAGTCTGCATGTCAGAGTAAAACGTCACTGCGAGAATGCACTCGCAGTTGCAAAATATCTGGAACAGAATGATAAGGTTACTTATGTGAATTACTGCGGGCTGGAAAATGACAAATATCATGCACTTGCAGAAAAATATCTGCCAAACGGCTCCTGTGGCGTTGTAAGCTTCGGTGTAAAGGGCGGAAGAAAAGCAGCGGAAGAATTCATGAAGCACTTAAAACTCGGTTCGATTGAGACACATGTAGCGGATGCGAGAACCTGTTGTCTGCATCCGGCAAGTGCAACACACAGGCAGATGAATGATGAAGAATTGACAGCATGCGGTGTATATCCTGATCTTGTCCGTTATTCATGTGGACTGGAAGATGCGGAAGATCTGATCGCAGATCTGGAACAGGCATTTGCGCAGATCTAAGATCTGAACCGGTCTGAAATATAGAAAGAAGATAGCCACAGCAGAACTGTTATAGAAAATAGCAAAGGAAATATCCTGCTGTGGATGGAGGAAGAAATGAAGTTAAGAATTGCCAAGGGTTGTATTGTAATTATGCCCGTGATCGGTACTCTGGGACTGTTTATATTTACATTTGTTGGAAAGATCATATACGGATGGGGACTGTTTGTTATCATGCTGTTATTATCGGGTATTATCAATCAGTTATTTTTCCGTTGCCCGCACTGTGGAAAGTCAATTCCTGCAAATGCGACACTGAATCAGAAATACTGTCCGTTGTGCGGAGCTGACCTTGGTCTTATTGATTCACCGTTCAGTTATTATTCGAAATGCAAAAAAAATAAGAATGGACAGTATCAGGCATACACTACAGTTGGGTATCTGGCATTTATTGTTGGTACAGCAATCGTATTATTTATCGTTGTAGCACTTCTGGGATTTGACAGTGTATTTAAAGGAACCGGACGGATCCTGATTCTTGCGGCACTGGCGCTTGGATTTTTGATCGGTATGATGTGCAGATGTATCGTAGGGTCAGCTGCGAAGCTTGATAAAGAACATCTGTATTACAGTAAGATCCCCGGAAGATGGAAATGTTATGATATTTCTGATATAAAGGAACAGGCAAAGCTGCATAAGCCGTTTTACCATGTGGTAAGAGGGTATGTTATGATGACCAATCAGGGTGTCGTGACCATTCCGGTAGCTACTTATAAAGGTGGAAAGGAATTCCTTCAGAAGCTGACAGAATATATTAACGAGCCGATGGTGGATATTATGCCTGAGATGGTGGCATCCAAGAGAAGCGAAGAAGGCAAGAAGGCAGAAGTTGAATACAGAGCCTATAAGGACAGTATAAAAGAGAAAGGTGAAAATTAAGTATGGAAAGCGGCAAGATAAAGAATGAAGCATTGTTGGAGGCAATTGAGGTTTTTAAGGCCGAAAATAATCAGCAGAATCTAAAGAATTTTATTGAGAAGTTATTACAGGCAAGATTTATCCTGCCGGCGACACTGGATCCCAAACCGGTAAAAGATGATCAGGGAAGGATCATGGGAGATGGAAAATTCAGAGTAAATTTCCGTGTTATCACAGATAATACAGGAAAGAACTTCTTCCCATGTTTTACAAATGACGAAGAATTCGAGCATGCGATCAAGGAAGTAGAAGTTGAGAAGATGGCACTTACTTATAAAGAGGTTGCCCCGCTGGTTCTGAATTCCAATGGTCAGATTCAGGGAATCGTGATCGATCCCTACACAGTTGGTATGCAGGTTCCAGATGCACTTATAAAGACAGTGGATGAGAGCAGAAAGAGTGTGCTTGAGGAGCATAAGAATACGAATATCAAGAAGCATACAATTCCGGCAAATACAAAGATCCGTTTAAGAAGTCCGAAATATATGCCGGTTGATATGTTGGATGAAGCAAAAAAATTCCTGGCTGAACGTCCAAATGTAAAGGCAGCTTATATCCAGATGATGGAAAAAGAAAATTCAGATGAAGAGTATCTGATCACAATTGATTTTGAAGGTGATGAAGAAGATTTATTTGATTCTCTTCTTCCAAAGATAAAACCGCTTGCGTTTGGTATTCCAATCGCACTTACAGGAACAGATAACGGACTTGGGAAAAAGGTTACAGAGAATACAGAACCATTCTATAAAAAAGAAATTGTAGGAGATAATAATGTTTAAAAAATATCTGATCATGTTTCTGATATCTATGGTTCCGATCGTGGAACTACGAGGTGCGATTCCATATGCAGCGGTATTCGGAATACCGACATTTCGTGCACTGATCATCTGTATAATCGGCAACATGCTTCCGGTTCCGGCGATTTACTGGTTCGCCAGACGGGTTCTGATGTGGGGAAAAGATAAGAAATATATAGGGAAATTTTTTACATGGTGTATTCAGAAGGGCGAAAAAGGCGGACAGAAGCTGCTTGAGAAAACAGGCGGCGGAGTCTATATCGCACTGATGTTGTTTGTCGGGGTTCCACTTCCGGGTACAGGAGCCTGGACGGGTACTCTGGCAGCCAGCTTCTTAGATCTTGACTGGAAGAAGAGTGCACTTGCCGTTATAGGTGGTGTTGTACTTGCAGGACTGATCGTGGGAGTTGTAAGCTACGGACTGCTTGGCGCGATTGCAGCATTATTCTGATATCATAAATATGGAATAATATTTTAATAAGAGATATGTCTGCAGGACGAGAGAAGCTGCAAAACTTGCAGGCGTATAAGGAGATAGATATGGTAAATCCGGCATCAATTTTTAAGATAAAATCCGCATGGGAGAAATTTGCATCCAATCATCCGAAGTTTCCGATGTTTTTACAGGCTGCGATGGCAAGCGGGATCAAAGAAGACTATATTATAGAAGTAAAGATCACGGATCCGGAGGGAAAGCAGATCTGTACAAATGTAAAACTGACAGAATCGGATATGGAATTATTCCATACCTTAAAGGATCTGAAAGGGTAAATACAGACAATCCAATAAATGCGGCATATTTCTTTATAAAATTAAAAAATAGAGAATATGTCTAAAAACAGAAAAAGATTTCTTGACTTGCACTGTATACTTGTGTTATTGTTAATCGTGCGATGAAAGAGGTCTTTTTTTTATGCCTTAAAATAAGTAATGGAGGTAGATGGAAGTGCGCGTTAAAATAACATTGGCATGTCAGGATTGTAAACAGCGTAATTACAATATGACAAAGGATAAGAAAACGCATCCAGACAGAATGGAAACAAAGAAGTACTGCAGATTCTGCAAGAAGCATACAGTACACAAGGAAACAAAATAGTTCCGGACCAGTGAAGGAGGATTGGTTTAATGGCAAAAAGTGAAGAAAAATCAACAGCTCTCAAGAAAAGCTGGACCCAGGAACTAAAGGGTGAATTCAAGAAAATCACATGGCTTGACAGAACAACCCTGTTTAAGCAGTCAGCCGTAGTAATCGTTTCAACGGTAATCCTCGGAGCTATTATTGCAGTCGTTGACTGGCTTATACAAATAGGCTTGAATTTCATAATATAATGAGTAAAGGTTGGTGAATTATATGGCAGATGCAGAAAGCGCAAAATGGTATGTAGTCCATACCTACTCAGGTTATGAAAATAAGGTTAAAGCTGATATTGAGAAAACAATTGAAAACAGAAAATTACAGGACCAGATATTAGAAGTGTCTGTACCCGTAGAAGAATCCATTGAGGTTAAGAACGGCGTACAGAAAGCTGTTACCAGAAAACTGTTTCCCGGCTATGTCCTGCTCAATATGATTATGAACGATGCTACATGGTATGTAGTTCGTAATACAAGAGGTGTTACAGGATTCGTAGGACCGGGATCAAAACCGGTTCCGTTATCAGATGATGAGATGAAGTACCTTGGAATCAACAAGGAGACAATCGTGATCGATGCGGAAGTAGGCGATATGGTTGAGGTTACAGCAGGTGCCTGGGAAGGTACCGTGGGTAGTATTAAGGCAATTAACCCAAGTAAACAGACCATTACCATCGATGTAGAAATATTTGGCCGTGCAACATCTGTAGAGATTGCATTCGCTGATATCAAGAAATTGTAAGAGTGAGTGGAAGGGTATCCCCCGTTATTACCACAATATTTTTGGAGGTGCGCTAAGATGGCGAAGAAAGTAGAAGGATATATCAAATTACAGATCCCTGCAGGAAAGGCAACACCTGCACCACCTGTTGGACCGGCTCTTGGTCAGCATGGTGTTAATATCGTTGCATTTACAAAAGAATTCAATGCTAGAACTGCTAACGAAGGAGATATGATCATTCCTGTTGTTATTACAGTTTATCAGGATAAGAGCTTTAGCTTTATCACTAAGACTCCTCCTGCAGCACTTCTGATCAAGAAGGCTTGTAATATCAAATCCGGTTCAGCTAACTCAAAGAAGACAAAGGTTGCAACTATCTCAAAGGCTAAGGTTCAGGAAATTGCCGAACTTAAGATGAAAGATTTAAATGCTGCAAGCCTTGAAACTGCTATGAGCATGATCGCTGGAACAGCTCGTTCAATGGGCGTTACAGTTGAAGAGTAATTAAGAATAAAAACATTTTGGTGGGAGGGTCGCTCCCGATAAGACCACAGGAGGTTTATAATGAAGAAGAGTAAGAAATATATAGATGCAAGCAAGCTCTATGACAAAACAGCCGTTTACGAATTCGAAGAGGCAGTTGCTTTGGTAAAGAAGATGGCTACAGCTAAATTTGATGAGACAATCGAAGCTCACTTAAGACTGGGCGTTGATGGACGTCACGCAGATCAGCAGGTACGTGGTGCAGTTGTATTACCTCATGGAACAGGTAAGACAGTTAAGGTTCTCGTATTCGCTAAGGGAGATAAGGTAGACGAAGCTCTTGCTGCCGGTGCTGATTACGCAGGTGGTGAGGAATTAGTTCCAAAGATCCAGAAAGACGGATGGTTAGATTTCGATGTTGTTGTAGCTACACCTGATATGATGGGTGTTGTTGGACGTCTTGGTCGTGTACTTGGACCTAAGGGCTTAATGCCAAACCCTAAGGCTGGTACAGTTACAATGGACGTAACAAAAGCAGTTAATGATATCAAAGCTGGTAAGATAGAGTACAGACTTGATAAAGCCAATATTATCCATGTGCCAGTGGGAAAAGCTTCCTTTACAGAGGAACAGTTAGACGAAAACTTCCAGACCTTAATGGATGCTATTGTAAAAGCAAAGCCATCAGCTGCTAAGGGACAGTACCTTAAGAGCGTTGTAATTGCTTCAACAATGGGTCCTGGTGTAAAGATTAACACAACAAGATTTGCGTAAATCTTATATACCAATATATTGACAGAACGACCATCATGCAGGACGCGCCTGTGTGGTGGTCGTTTTGTACTATATGGAAAAACTTTAAGGGAAGGTAAAAACTTCCTTGACATATACAGGCTGCTCAGCTAAAATTTTTATGGGTAAACGCTTTAGTGTGGAAAAACATAAAAGCGAAAAAGTAAAGCCAAGATCAGACATGGAGGATAGTCACATATGAGACAGAAGAAGATTCATTACATCTATAACGATGCAATGGAATGTATGGATTTTGATGAAAGAAAAAAGCTTCAGGGAGAGAGACTGAGAGCTACCGTAGAGTTGGAATATAATAATGTTCCGGCTTACAGAAAGAGAATGGATGAAGCCGGAGTAAAACCGGAAGATATTAATGGAATTGAAGATATCGTAAAGCTTCCATTTACGCAGAAAACCGATTTGAGAGATAATTTCCCATATGGACTATTTGCTGCAGATCTTAAAGATATTGTACGTATTCAGGGTTCTTCAGGAACAACCGGAAAGCCGATTGTATCAGGATATACGGAAAATGATATTAAGGTATGGACAGAGATGGTTGCCAGAGCACTGACTGCTGCAGGCGGTACAAAGGATGATATCATTCAGATTGCTTATGGTTATGGTTTATTTACCGGCGGACTGGGGGCACATCAGGGTGCAACAGAGATTGGGGCTACAGTAATTCCAATGTCATCCGGTAATACACAGAGACAGATTATAATGATGAAAGAGCTTGGTGCTACGATGCTTTGCTGTACACCATCTTATGCAACATATCTGGCAGAAACCATCCATGAAATGGGAATCAAGCCGGAAGAATTAAAACTGAAATCCGGTTGTTTTGGTGCAGAGCCATGGACAGAGGAAATGAGACAGCATCTGGAAGATCTGCTTGATTTTGATGCACTCGATATCTATGGACTTACGGAGATCGGTGGTCCCGGTGTTGCATTTGAATGCATGGAAAAGCATGGTATGCATATCAATGAAGATCATGTGCTTGCAGAGATCATCGATCCGGTAACAGAAGAACCGCTTCCGGATGATACACCGGGTGAACTGGTATTTACTACACTGACCAAGACAGGTGCGCCTATGATCCGTTACAGAACACATGATATCTGTACTTTACATCACGGAACATGTGCTTGTGGAAGAACAACAGTTAAGATGAGCCGTATCACAGGACGTACCGATGATATGCTTGTTGTTCGTGGCGTCAATGTATTCCCAAGTCAGATTGAAGCTGTATTGATGGGTGTGAAAGAAGCATCTGCACATTATATGCTGGTAGTTGATCGTGTGAATTCACAGGATAAGCTTACTGTTCAGGTGGAATTAAAGGATGATGTTGATATAAACGATGCGGATAAGCTTGAGAAGCTGGCTGCATATATCAAGACACAGATCAAGCAGACTCTACTGATCAGTGCCAAGGTAGAACTGCTTCCACCGAAGTCTATTGCTCGTTCCGAGGGCAAGGCAAAGCGTATTACCGATAACCGAAACACCGGCTTCTAAACGAATGTGGCGGCATCCACGATAAATTTTATATCTTGAATATTATTTACACTATAAATGACTCGCGGGGATTTCTATTCGCTGCACATGTCGGATTCGTAAATACTCCTGTGCCAACTCGCCTTTGGCTCAGACAGGCACCCGTATTTACTGACAATGTGCAACTCATAACGAAATCCTTGCGAATGTCATGTTATAGCGCAAATAATATCCTGAGATATTAAAATTTATTGTGGGTGCCTTTTTGTATAGTGCGTTACGGTAAGTACGATTAATTGTGTAGAACATTTCCCCGGTTTTTATATATCGTCAGAAGCCGGATGTGTTCGGTTGTCAGATTATTGTGACAGAGAGTGCTTGCAGATAGCTTCGGTTGTGCCTATAATATAGACTATGAGATTAAACAGGCAATTGCAGAAAGCATAGAATATTCTGCAATGCCTGTTTTGAACAAACAACCAGGAGGCAGACAGATATGAAAGCGGAATATATGCTCCGGATCAGATATTTTCTGGCACATAATAAAATAAAGGTGGTACTGTGTCAGCTTGCTTTTCTACTGGTTTCGTCGTTTATTCTGGTTCCGGTTGTATTTCGTGGATTCTATCTGGCGATCAAATTGTCCGGATACAGTTCGATCACGAAAGAGAACTTTCTGGATGTCCTGATTAAGCCGGGATCTATTATTTATATATTGCTTCTTATTGTGCTGCTCATGGTGTTCATGTTGTTGAACCTTACGATGTATATTGTATTGTTTGATGCATCACTCCGGCACAGCAGACATGGCTTGATTGAATATCTGGTACAGGTCGAGAAGCATTTCTTCCGTTTCTTTGGAAAAAGGAAGATTGTGCGTATTTTCTACATGCTTCCATTTGCGTTTGCAGTATACATGCCACCGTTCCTGATGGCGTTAAATAATAATACGGTCACAAAATACCTGTTGAAATTGTGTATTCGGGGAACCGGAAAGAAAGCATTTTGGATCGGATTTGCAGTGATCTATCTGATCTGTATCTGGGTTATGTCCGTAAAGATTCCATATATCCGGTTGCTGATCCTTGGAAATGTCGATGCATCGAAAGCAAAAGAGCAGACCCGGCTGACACGGCGGGAAAGATTTCATCATTTTATGTTCCAGATGTTATGGGAATTGTTTATTGCTTTATTCTGTGCGGTATTATATGCAGTATTTATTCTGGTAAGTGTTCTTGTTATCAAGGCGAAATCTGATGGCGACAATGTTCTGATACTGTTTTATGAAGTGTATAATCGTATAAACATCGTTGTCGGAGGGTTGCTGCTTTTTATCTGTGGTATGTTCAACATTTCTGCAGCATTACAGCTCGCACGACCAAAGATGCTTATGTATTATGTAGATAATGCTGATCTTAACAAGCAGACCCATTATGTACTGGTCAGTATGGTTGCTGTTGCCTGTGTATTGGCAATATATCTGAATGTCAGATTTTTGTCTGCAGGTACGACACCGACATACGCTTCCCTTGGAGCAACGTTGATCACCGCACACAGAGGTTCCAGCAGTGAAGCTCCGGAGAATACGATCCCTGCGTTTGAAAAGGCAATCGAAGAAGGGGCAGATTATGTGGAGATGGATGTCCGGCTGACTTCAGATGGGGAACTTGTGCTGATGCATGACCCATCAACCGAGCGGACGACAGGCGTTGATAAGCTGGTATGTGATACTACTTATGAGGAACTGCAGCAATTGGATGCTGGAGCAGAATTTTCAGATGAATATGCCGGAACAAAGATTCCGACCTTACAGGAAGCAATCGATACCTGTAAAGGCAAGGTCATGATGAACATAGAACTGAAAACGGTCCGGAATGACGGAGAACTGGAAGCAAAGGTTGCGCAGGTGCTCAAAGAGAATAACATGGAAGAACAATGTATTGTCACATCCTTTAAGCAACGGTCTCTTGTACGGATCAAGAAAGATGATCCGGATATCGTGACGGGCTATATATACAGCTTCGGATACAGCAACCGGACAAATTATGAAGCAATGGATGTGTTAAGCATTGATGCCAGATACCTGACCAGGCAGGTGGTAACCGGAGCACATAAAAAAGGTATTATGGTCTGCGCATGGACGGTAAATACCAGCAGCGAGATGCGTCGCATGATGGCAATTGGCGTGGATAATATCATCACGGACCGCGTGCCGCTTGCAAAGAGAACCTTAAAGCATAAGGACAGTAATGCCGTATCAGATATGGTAAAATATATATTTGAACAGTAAAAAAATTATCAATACTATGGAAATTGAGAAAAGAATGTGCTATAACAGAAACTATGAATATTATTTTTTTGCGAAATAGAAACTGAAAGGATGAATAGTTATGGAGAAGAAAAATATTGACTGGTCAAGTATCGGTTTTGGTTATATCAAAACGGATAAAAGATATGTATCAAATTATAAGAATGGTGCATGGGATGAAGGAACATTAACAGATGATGCGAACGTTGTATTAAGTGAGTGCGCAGGTGTTCTTCAGTATGCCCAGACAGTATTTGAAGGATTAAAGGCATATACAACAGAAGATGGCAGAATCGTATGTTTCCGTCCTGATCTGAACGCAAGCAGAATGGCAGATTCAGCAAAGAGACTTGAGATGCCTGCATTCCCGGAAGATAGATTTGTAAAAGCAGTGGAAGAGACAGTAAGAGCAAATGCTGCTTATGTTCCACCTTATGGTTCAGGTGCAACTCTTTACATCAGACCATATATGTTTGGTTCAAATCCTGTAATCGGTGTTAAGCCGGCAGATGAGTATCAGTTTAGAATGTTCTGTACACCAGTAGGTCCTTACTTTAAGGGCGGTGCAAAGCCAATTACGATCAAGGTTTCAGATTTTGACCGTGCAGCACCTCATGGAACGGGTCATATCAAGGCTGGTTTGAACTATGCAATGAGCCTTCATGCAATTGTTACAGCTCATCAGGAAGGTTATGATGAGAACATGTACTTAGATGCAGCAACCAGAACAAAGGTAGAAGAGACAGGTGGAGCAAACTTCATCTTCGTAACAAAGGATGGAACAGTTGTAACCCCTAAGTCAAACAGTATCCTTCCATCAATCACAAGACGTTCACTTATGGTAGTTGCTGAGAAGTACCTCGGACTGAAAGTAGAGCACAGAGAAGTATACTTCGATGAGGTAAAAGATTTTGCAGAGTGTGGTCTGTGTGGTACAGCAGCCGTTATCTCACCGGTAGGTAAGATTGTTGATCATGGCAAAGAGATCTGCTTCCCAAGTGGAATGGAGAAGATGGGACCGGTTATCCAGAAGCTCTATGATACATTAACAGGTATCCAGATGGGTAGGATCGAAGCTCCGGAAGGATGGATCAAAGAGATCAAAGTAGACTAATTATTAAAATAGTTTCTATAAAGAAAGAAAAAAGATATGGCGTAAATTCCCTTGGTGGGATTTGCGCCATATATTTTTTTAAGAATTTCCATGAAAATCCAGAAGCTTACGAACATCTATTTCAAGCGCATCTGCAATATTAAACAGCAGATCCAGCGAAATGGATCGGACGATGTTGGGGGCTTCGACGGCTCCCAGATGTTGTCTTGAAATGTCTAGTTTTTCTGCAAGCTGTTCCTGAGTATATCCCTTATGCTTGCGATAATACGAAATATTATACCCCAATTCTATATATCGCTTATCATTATGAGTCACCTCAGCGTGTTTACTCATTTAATCACCTCAACTATGTATTTTATGTAAATTTTTATAAAATATAAATTAGTCGTAATGATACATATGATATTAGTTATACGACATATGCCATTTGAAAATATCCGGTTTCCGTTTTCAGGTTAATTATTAAGTCGGATAAAGACGGAAATTTACATAAATATTAAGTTTGTAATTAGCCATATGGTACAAAAATACCCTTAAAAACAACAAAATGCGTATACTTTATGTGCATCTAGACGAAAATGACCTGGAAATTGTTTTTATTATTGATATTTAAAATACGACAATGTATACTTCTATATTGTGAATTGTCACAAAATAAATAACAAAGAAAAAAGGATGCCATAAGGGATGGTATCCGGAAAATGAACTGTAAAAAAGAAGGAAGGAACAGTTCAGAATGAAGAATGGAGGTAAACTATGAAAAAGGATTTTTTCAAACGTGGAACAGCATTGGCGCTAAGTGCGGCAATGGCGATTAGTTTATTGCCGGTCATAAGCCCACTTTCAAAAGTTGACGCTGCGACAACTGAAACCGAAAAAACGATTACAGGCCTTGGTATAGCTGGAATTGGAAATCCATATGGATCTCATAATGGTGACAAGTTGAGTACAACAGATTCCTGGAAGGGAAGTTATGTGTACTATGGTAAGTATGATGGGGAACCGATCAAGTATCGTGTATTAGATACAGAAAGCCGGTATTCATTTTCTACTGGTGCTTCCAGTATGCTGCTTCAGACAGATAAAGTGGTCGGACCGCAGGTATACTCCTATACTTTTGCAGGTAAGACGACATCTACAGAGCAGTATTCCTATGCTGACAGTTCATTAGTTAAATGGATGAATGAAACCGGTTATAAAAAAATGACCTGTTCCATTACAAATAAAGAGATGCCTTATTTTTTAAATGGATTTTCTTCAGTTGAATTGAATGGAATCCTGGCAAGTACAAAAGCATCAAAAAACAGCAGTGATGGCGGCTTAAATTCTGCTGTAGGCGGTTCTGAATATATATATACACCGTTAAATAAGGACAAGGTGTTTGCGCTTGATGTTTCCGAATACAGAAATACAGATTATGGATATCCTGATACAGCAAACAAGGCAAAGCAGAGAGAACAGGATGTAAATAAAACACTGTATGGATATTTTATAAGATCTACTGCTAAGAATACCGGACGCGCAGGTGCAGTGGGTGTTCAGGTAAAAGATGGTGTTGAGCTTTGCTTCCAGGGACCACTGGCATCTACACCGGCATTTAACTTGAATAAAAATAATGTATTATTTACATCACTGGTATCCGGTACAGCCGGTCAATATGGAGCAGCATATAAGTTTACAATACTGGATCCGTCAATGGAGCTTTCTGTAGGAGGTTCTGTTGATCGAACCGGTAATGTTGTAACAGTGCCATATTCCGTGGCAGGAGATACGGGAAATCAGATATCATATCTGGTAACAGACAAAGCATATAACGCATCAGGTGTAAAAGTGCTTGCATATGGAAAAGCAGCAACAGCATCTATGGCAGGCGATGTAAGATTAAATCTTGCATCTATAGCAGCGAAGATTGGAAATAGCTGTACCGTTGATCGTTTAGTAAACAATTATAAAATTTATCTGGTTGTTGAAACAATAAGAAAGGATATAGCATCGACATCTGATATTGATGAGAGCCTGTTTACAGATTATGCAAGTAAGCCTGTTCAGGTATCTATTCCAAAAGCGGAAAATGAACCAGATGTAGATCCAGACGGTCCGATCATTGATCCGGATCCAAAGCCAAATCCAACAGAAAAATGGAAAGGAAATTATGTCTGGTTTGGTTCTTATAAGGGCGAACCATTAAAGTTCCGTGTACTTGATACAGATTCCGGAGCGGATTTTAATACTGGCAACAGTTATCTGCTTGAATATGATTCAACCATTAACCATAAATATAATAGTGAAGATAGTGCATCAAATAATTATGTATTTAAGAATGAATGGATGAATGATGACAATACCGGTTTCCTGGAGACATTTACATCGGTAGAAAAGAGCACAATTGCATCCAGTACAAAGACAGGCGTATCTGCAACAGATGGTGCAGGACTTGCCGGTAAAGTATCATATGAGGATAAAACACAGTTGAAGGATACCAAGGTTTTTGCATTGAGTGTGGGAGAGGCTACGAATACCAGCTATGGATATCCAGATACGATCCAGGCTTCTATGCAGAGAGTAAAGGGAACCAAGTATAATTTAAGAAGTAATTATGCTCCGCCTTATTATCATGTAGTGGGAAGCTATGTTGCATCAGATGGACAATTGGACAATATATACGATTTTCAATGTAGTACATCACCAGCTATGAACATCAACAAGGATGCAGTTCTGTTTACGAATCTTGTAGCAGGCAAGGCTGGAACTTATGGTGCAGAATATAAGCTGACACTTTTAGATGATGGAATGACAACAGCAGTTACAGAGACTCCTTCCATGTCCGGTAATGTGGTTACAATTCCGTATAAGATCAGTGGAACCAATAAGAAGAGTGTAAATCAGCTTTCATATCTTGTAACAGATAAGAATTATAATGCAAAGAATGCAAATATCTTGGCATATGGAAAGCTGGAGGATGTAGCAGCAGTTACATTGTCAGGCACAACAAAACTCAATCTTGCAGCAGTTGTTAACAAGATTGGCAAGGCTGGAATAACAACAGAAAATATTTTTGACAAATATAAAGTTTATATTGTTGCAGAAGAAATCAATGTGGATGATCTTACAACGGTGGGTATTGATGAAGGTTTATACACAAATTATGCAAGTGAGCCGACATCTGTTCCAAAGCCTGTAAATACATCCGATGCAAATCTGAAACGTGTAGAAACACCTACCGTAACAGTGTCATCTGACAAAAAGACATTTACTCTTGCTACAAAGACAGCAGGTGCAACCATTTATTACACAACAGATGGAAGTGATCCAAGCAGCAAGAATGGAACCAAGTATACAGGAGCATTGTCAGTTAAGGATAATGCAGGAAAGAAGATTACCATGATTGCTGTAAAGGCTGGAATGAAGGACAGCTATATTGCGTACTTCACAGTGAAGGAGCAGCCGGATCCACCAGTGATCGTGATCAAACAGGTTGATAAGCCAACTGCAACACTGACAGATGATAAGAGTGCAGTGATCCTTTCTACAACTACAGAGGGTGCAGATATCTATTACACAACAGACGGAACAACTCCAAGCAAGACACACGGTAAGAAATATACAGGACCATTTTCTGTAATAGGAGCAGATGGTAAGCAGATTGAATTAGTAAAGGCTGTCGGTGTTAAAGATAACATGAAAGACAGTGATATTCAGGAATATACTGTAGAATCACTGAAGCCTGGAACAGAAGATAAAGGTGATAAAGCTCAGGTTGGAAAGCCATCCGTTAAGGCTTCCGATGATGGTACATCACTGATCATCACAGCAGATCCGAAGGATGCAGATATTTACTACACAACAGACGGATCAACACCAAGTAAGAAGAACGGAACCAAATATACAGGACCAATTCCTGCAACAGATAAGAATGGAAAGACGATTGATACGATCAAGGTTATTGGTGTAAAAGATAACATGAAGGACAGTGATATTGCAACTGTCAAGGTAGCAGATCTGAAGACCCAGAAGCCAACGATCGCAGCAAGCAGTGATAAAAAGACAATTACTGTTTCAGCAGTAAAGGGTGCAACGATCTACTACACAACAGATGGAAGCACACCGACCAAGAAGAATGGCAAGAAGTATACAGGACCGATTGATGCGGCTTCTGTTGCCGGTAAGACAATTAAGGCAATTGCAACTCTTCCGGGTAAGTTAAACAGTGATGTGGTATCGGCAGAAGTAAGCAAACTGATTCCGTCTACACCTGTAAATCCTGTTAAGGGACAGGTTGCAGCACCAACAGGAACACGTTCTAAGGATAACAATACATTTACCCTTGCAACAAAGACAGCAGGTGCAACGATCTACTATACAACAAATGGAAGTTACCCAACAACCAAGTATGGTACAAAGTATACAAAGCCATTCACAATTAAAAAGGATTCCACAACTACGATCACAGCGATCGCAGTTAAGAATGGTATGGAAGACAGTGATGCAGTACAGTTTGTTGTAATCCGTCTTTCAGATGGAAAAGTAACCGTTAGGAAAGAAGAAGTAACACAGCCAGGTCCAAAGCCAGGTACAAAGGAAGCCGATAAGTGGATTTCAAGCGACAAGGTAGACAAGTATACCAAGGGACAGCTTACAGGCAGAGCTTCTGCTACAACAAGCAAGGTGACCTTACGTTGGGAACGTCTGAAAGAGGCTGATGGATACATCATCTACGGTAACTATTGCAATAAGAAGAATAAGATTTACAAATATAAGAAGATCAAGACTGTTTCTGCAAGTAAGTTAAAGGGTAAGAAGAACATTAGCTATACACTTACAAAGCTTGCAGGCGGTAAGAAGTTCAAGAAGAATACATTCTATAAATTTAAGGTTATTGCTTATAAGAATGTAAGAAATTCCAAGACTGGAAAGATAGAAAAGAGAATGATCGGCAAGTCCTTCCAGTTACATACAATAACTGCAACAAAGAAATACAAGTACAACAACCCGATCGGTGTTACTGTAAAGAACACAAAGGGTAAGACGGTTTCAAAGGTTACAGTTAAAAAGCGCAAATCCGTTTATCTTGATGCAACAGTCAAGATGGCTAAGAATAAGAAACTGAAAGTTCACTGTGAGAAGGTTCGTTGGATCTCAACAAATAGCAAGATCGCAACTGTTTCACAGGGAGGCAGAATCAAGGGTAAGAAGAAAGGTAAATGTTATGTATATGCACTTGCTCAGAATGGTGCCCGTAAGAAACTGAAGATTACAGTAAAATAAAGCCCCCAATATATTACGTATTAAATATACAAGGAGACTCGTCTGTCCTAGTTGGCAGGCGGGTCTTTTTTCATTCATTTTTTATGGGAATTTAATTGACTTTTATATAGGTAGTGATAAAATACCTCTACATGCGAAAATTATAGAGAGGTGAAACTATGCAGATAATTAAGAATTTGAAGCCATATTGGAAATCGGTTCTGATCATTGTTCTGTTATTGATCGTTCAGGCATATTGTGATCTGGCATTGCCGGATTATACGTCGAAGCTGATCGATACCGGTATCCAGAATTACGGCATTGATCATTGTAGTCCGTTGCAGATCCCGGAAAAAGCGTATACCATTATTAAGGGGTTTATGGATGAAGATGATGTGACGGTGTGGGAAAAGTATTATGAGCAGTCGGATGATGGCATATACCATATGACAGATGACGGCAAGGATCATATAGATGAGATCGATCAGGCGTGTATGGAGCCGATGATGATGTATTATTATCCATATACGATGGTGGATTCGGATGAAGATAATCAGTTAAAGCAGATGCTTGCAGCAAGCGGTATGACATTGGACGAGCTGCCGCCTGAGATGTGGAGTCAGATGGGAACGCAGATGAAGCAGATGATCGATTCCATGCGTGACAGTATGGGGGATGATATGATGATGTCATCTGCCATTACCTGTACAAGAACCTGTTATGACAGTATGGATTATAATTATAAGGATATCCAGATGTCCTATCTGAAACGTGTCGGTGTAGAGATGATCCTTATGACATTGTTAATGGTTGCATCGGCGATACTTACCGGTCTGGTAGCCGCAAGAGTAGCTGCAGGTGTGGGCTGTGATCTGCGAGAAAGCATTTTCAAACGGGTTATTTCATTCTCAGATGCAGAGATCAATCGGTTCTCGACTGCATCCCTGATCACGCGTTCGACAAATGACGTTCAACAGATCCAGATGGTTACGGTTATGTTGCTCCGCATGGTCTTATATGCACCGGTTCTGGCAGTTGGCGGTATCATAAAGGTTGTAGAGAGCGGCGCCAGCATGGGATGGGTGATCGTAGTTGCGGTAGCAGGCATCCTGGTTGTTCTCGGAGTGTTAATGGCGATTGCACTTCCAAAGTTCAAGATCATGCAGGATCTGGTTGACCGTGTTAATCTTGTGTCCAGAGAGATCCTGACCGGTATTCCGGTTATCCGGGCATTTGGCAGAGAGAAGTTCGAAGAAGAACGTTTTGATAAGGCGAATAAGGATCTGACAAAGACATCATTATTTGTAAACCGTGTAATGACATTTATGATGCCGGTTCTGATGTTTATTATGTATGCGGTTACGATCCTGATCGAGTGGGTTGCGGCTCACAGAATCGATTCGGGTGAGCTTCAGGTTGGATCCATGACAGCGTTTATTACTTATACGATGATGATCATTATGTCCTTCTTAATGATCGGTATGTTGTCCGTTATGCTTCCAAGGGCAGGCGTGGCAGCAGACCGAATCAAGAAAGTTATTGATACAGAGAGTACGATCTGTGACAAGCCGGATTGTAAGAAGTTAGAAGCTGTAAAGGGTGTTGTCCGTTACGAACATGTAAGCTTCGCATATCCGGGAGCGGATGAAGATGTTCTGACAGATCTTGATTTTGAAGCAAGACCGGGCGAGACGACAGCGATTATAGGAAGTACCGGCTGCGGTAAATCTTCCCTGGTGCAGCTTATGCCAAGATTCTATGATGTCACAGGTGGTAAGATCACGATCGACGGAACGGATATCCGGGATGTATCAATTGAGAGCCTTCGGGAGAATATCGGTTATGTGCCGCAGAAGGGTGTGCTGTTCTCCGGCACGATCGCATCTAATATCCGGTTTGGTGCAGAGGATGCAAGCGATGAACAGATGAAGAAAGCGGCAGCGATCGCACAGGCAACAGATTTCATCGAGGAAAAGGATAAACAGTATGACAGCAGCATTTCACAGGGTGGTACAAATGTTTCCGGCGGTCAGAAGCAGAGACTTGCGATCGCCAGAGCAGTAGCCCGGAATGCAAAGATCTATATATTTGACGACAGCTTCTCCGCTCTTGATTTCAAGACGGATGTAGCAGTCAGAAAAGCACTACGTGAAGACATGACAGACAGTACGGTATTCATCGTTGCCCAGCGTGTCAGCACGATCTTACATGCAGACCAGATCCTGGTACTGGATGAAGGAAAGATCGTAGGCAAGGGTACACACAAAGAGCTGATGGAGAATTGTCCGGTATATGAGCAGATTGCCCGTTCGCAGTTATCTGAAAAAGAGATTGCGGCGAGCATAGCGTAAGAACTCAGGAAAGGAAGGTAACAGACATGGAAGAAAACAGACCAAGACGTGGTGGACGACATATGGGACCTCCTGGAATGGGAGGCGGCGAGAAAGCAAAGGATTTTAAAGGAACCATATCGAAGCTGGTTCGTTATTCAAGAAAATATCTGCCGGCAGTGATCGTGGTCATGGTCATTGCGGTATTCAGTACAGTATTCAATGTTGTCTGCCCGAAGGTACTCGGTAAGGCAACGACAGCATTATCAGAAGGCATTATGCGGAAGATAAATGGAATCGGCGGAATCGATTTCACCTATATCGGTAAGATTCTCCTGTTCTGTCTGGGATTGTATCTGTTAAGTGTATTATTTAACTTTACACAGGGTATCATCATGACAGGTGTAACCCAGAAGCTATGTTACAAGATGCGTAAGGATGTATCTGAGAAGATCAACCGTATGCCACTTAAGTATTTTGAATCCAGAACCTATGGTGAGGTATTATCCCGTATTACAAATGATATTGATACGATGGGAAACGGATTAAATCAGAGTATCACACAGCTTATTACTTCGGTATCGACTGTTATCGGTGTATTTATCATGATGCTTACGATCAGCCCGCTTATGACGATGATCGCAATTATCATCCTGCCGATCAGTGTGGCATTAATGGGTATCATCATTAAGAAGTCACAGCGTTTCTTCAAACAGCAGCAGGAGTATGTCGGACATATCAACGGACAGGTTGAAGAAGTTTATGGCGGACATACGGTAATCAAAGCATTTAACAAAGAGGAAACAACCTTAAAGGAATTCCATGAGACAAATGAAGTCTTATACAAATCCGCATGGAAAGCCCAGTTCTTTTCCGGTCTGATGCAGCCGGTTATGATGTTTGTCGGTAATCTCGGATATGTAGGCGTAGCTATTTCTGGTGCGGCTCTTGCCATTCGTGGTACGATTACGATCGGTGATATTCAGGCATTTATCCAGTATGTGAAGAATTTTACACAGCCGATCCAGCAGGTAGCACAGGTTACAAATATGATGCAGCAGATGGCAGCAGCGGCGGAACGTGTATTTGAACTGTTAGAGGAAGAAGAGGAGGTTCAGGTTGTTGAGCATCCTGCTTCTGTCGAGGATATAAAGGGTGAAGTAGATTTCCGTCATGTAAAGTTCGGATACGATCCTGAGAAGATCATTATACATGATTTCAGTGTTCATGTTGATCCGGGCAAACAGGTAGCGATCGTTGGTCCGACCGGAGCAGGTAAGACCACTATGGTTAAGCTGCTGATGCGGTTCTATGATGTAAATGAAGGAGCCATCCTGTTAGATGGTCATAATGTTAAAGAATATAATCGAAGAGAGCTTCGTGATGCTCTCGGTATGGTTCTTCAGGAAACATGGCTGTTTAAGGGGACGATCATGGAGAATATCCGTTATGGAAGACTGGATGCGACGGATGAGGAAGTAATTGCGGCAGCAAAGGCAGCTCATGCACATCGATTTATCTCGGCACTTCCGGGTGGTTATCAGATGGAACTGAATGAGGAAGTGACGAATATTTCACAGGGACAGAAACAGCTTCTTACGATTGCAAGAGCAATTCTTGCAAATAATCCGGTTCTGATCCTGGATGAAGCGACATCTTCCGTTGATACCAGAACAGAACACAGCATTCAGCGCGCGATGGATAATCTGATGAAGGGCAGAACAAGCTTTGTTATTGCTCACCGGTTATCGACAATCAAGAATGCAGATATCATTCTGGTCATGAAGGATGGTGATATCATTGAACAGGGTAACCATGAGGAACTGATGGCACAGAACGGATTTTATGCAGAGCTATATAATTCACAGTTTGAACAGGTATCTTAGTGCAGTATATAAGATATAAAAAACAAAATATGAACAAGTACAGAACAGTCCTGCTTTTCTTATTTGATTACAAGAACTTCTCTTGTTCGGATAAGAACAGGACTGTTTTTTCTTTACAGGACTGTTATTTATAATATGACAAATAATATTTTTTTATGTGATACTATGTCGAAATTGTATAAAATGTACAGAAAATAACGCGATGTAAACTTTTTTTAGTCATTTTTATATACTTTTCTGCTTAATTATGCTAAACTGAAAAAGGATTTTGTATTTTAGAGGGGAGCATATATGGAGCGCAGAAAAATTGGAGTTATTATCGCGCAGGCAGAAGAGAATTCACAGAGCCTGTTTATGAAAGGATTAATGGAGGAGGCATATGTCTATGGATACGATATATGTGTATTTTCCATGTACTTAAGATTTCAGGACACGCTGTATAGACAGATTGGGGATTCGAATATTTATAATCTGATTCAATGGGATGCATTTGATGCGATCATTGTTCTTCCGGATACCATTCAGGCAACCGATATAGCAACCCGGTTAGAAGACAAAATTCACGAGGCATTCTCAGGAGTTGTTCTTTTCGTAGATAAGGACAGTCGTTATTTCCCGACTGTAAAGATAAATCATTATAAACCATATAAGAAATTGATTGATCATTTGATCGAGGTTCATCATTATTCCGATATTATGTTTTTAGACGGGTGGAAGAATCATATTCATTCCATACAGAGAGAACAGGCATATAGAGACAGTCTGACGGAGCATGGAATTCCGGTTGATCCGAATAATATTTATTATGGCAATTACTGGTATGATTCCGGCAAAGAGGTTGTGAAGCTGATTCTGGATTCCAGAGAGAAACTTCCGGAGGCGATCGCATGTGCAAATGACTGTATGGCAATCGGGGTAGCGGCGGAATTATTCAGTAATCATATTCATGTACCGGAGCAGGTAGCAGTGATTGGTTACGATTCTACCGAAGAAGGGAAAAACCTGAAATGCAAGTTAACATCCGCTGATATTCCGGCCAGAGAATGCGGCAGATATTGTGCGAAATATATCCATGCATCCTTTGAGAAAGAACCGATACCGGAATTTGAATCAGAATCCGTGATCTTTCAGGGGACAAGCTGCGGATGCGAAGGGAAAATGCAGCCGGAAAAATATTTTGATGAAAAAGAGAATTTCTGGAATACGGATCATGCGAAGATGGGATACTCATCTTATTATAACAAGTTTATGGAGGATTTGTTATCTGAACGGGATCACAAAAGTTTTTTCAATACGATATTTCAGCATGTATATCAGGTGCGACCATTCCATTCGCTTAGTATATGCATGAATGATTACTGGAATTCATCGGAGGTTATGATCAGCGAGGACGCAATGCGTTCTAACGGCTATACGGACAAGATATATCGTATCATAAAATGTGGACCGAGTGAACACACAGACAATCGTATCAGCTTTGATGACATATTTGAAATGAAAGAGATGATACCGGAACTATCTGAGCAAAGAGAGTGTCCGGAGACATTTTTCTTTACACCATTGTATTTTGATAACCGAAGCTTTGGTTATGCAGTTATTGGTTTTACAGATACAGAAGCACAGTTTACAGAGGTTTACATAAACTGGTTAAAGAGTATTATGCAGAGTATGGAAGCGTTTTATCGTCAGAATGGTCTGCGGGAGTTGTTGCGTCAGATGGAAGCAACACAGATTCGTGATGCAATGACCGGCTTGTATAATTATAAGGGCTTCTTACAGAAGGGAAATGAGCTTTGCGAAAATGCGACATTTGATGGTAAATCAATAGCAGTGATCGCGATTGATATTAATAAATTAAAGGATATCAATGCAAGCTATGGAAGAAAAGCAGGGGATGCCGCTATTTTGAAATTGGCACAGTTGATATCGGAAAGTCAGGATGATGATGCTATATGTGCCCGTATCAGTAATGATGAATTCGTTGTTGCATTCCCGGTTGAAGCATCTGATGAAACATGCGGAGAGGGATTTATCAAACGTCTGTCGGATAAGATAAAGCAGTATAATGAATTGCGTAAAGAGGCCTATGAGCTTGAAATCTGCACGGGTATCCGTTGTGATATGATCTCCGGTTCGGAAGCCCTGGATCATCTGATCAATGAAACTATCAATGTGAAGAACAATAAGAAAGCCATAGAGCAAGGAAAAGAGGAAAGGGCAGGTGTTCTGACGGATAAACAGAAAGCGGATGACCATTTGATGGAATTTATTCTGGATAATAACCGGTTTGTTTATCATTTCCAGCCAATTATCAATGCCAGAACAGGAGATGTTTATGCATATGAGGCTCTAATGCGTGCGGACACAGAGCGTAAGATTTCGCCGCTTGATATGCTGGAAAGTGCAGATCGTCTGAATCGTTTATATGATATAGAAAAAGCGACATTTTTTAATGTGGTTGATTACATAGAGGAACACTCTCAGGATTTTGAGGGTAAGAAAGTATTTATTAACAGTATTCCGGGGTATCAGCTGACAGGTAAGGATAAGAAGAAATTAACTGAGATTATGGAACAGCATGCAGGGGAGCTTGTTGTTGAATTTACAGAAGAAACTGAGATGGGGGATGATCAGTTAAAGGAACTGAAGAACTCCTTTGCAAAGATGAACATTGAGACAGCTATTGATGATTATGGTTCCGGTTATTCCAATGTAAATAATCTGCTTCGGTATATGCCTCGGTTTGTAAAAATCGATCGTATGCTTATGACAGATATACACAAAGATATCCAGAAACAGCATTTTGTAAAGGATATTATAGAATTTGCGCATGATAATGATATTCTGACGCTGGCAGAGGGAATTGAATTGACACAGGAGCTGCGGGAGGTTATTAAGTTGGGCGTTGATCTGATTCAGGGTTATTATACATCAAGGCCGCAGCCGTATGTTGTGCGTTCAATCGATGAGCGTGTGATGAATGAAATTGTTCAATATAATCAGAGCCTGAATGCCAGACTGTATAAGAAAAAATATGAGACGGATTATAATGATACGGTTTCCATGGTACAGCTTGCCGCTAATAAATATACAAGCATTAAGGTTAAAAAAGCGCGGGGAATTAATAAAAAGATCATAATCAAAGGTTCTGTTGGTTTCCAGCCAAATATACTGATGTCTGTAGAAGATGGATTCCGTGGCACCATCATACTTGAGAATGTCAGTCTTGCGGGAGAACGCGGAATTCCGTGTATTGATATCGGTAAGAAGTGTAATGTAAATCTTCAGATTACTGGAGAAAACGAACTACGTACAGGAGGTATCAGAGTTCCGGACAGTTCAGTGCTTACGGTTGTAGGAGACGGTAATCTGACGATCAATCTGAATTCGGGAAAATACTTTGGCATTGGTAATTCATTGGATGAATATCATGGCGAACTCAACTTCTATCAGGATGGTGGAATCATCATCAATGCAAATGGTATGAAGGGCATTGGTATTGGTTCCGGACTTGGCGGTGTTATCAATATCAAACGCGGACATTATGAGTTTGATATGAAAGGTCAGGAAGGAGCCTGTATCGGATCTGTAAACGGTGATTCCGAATTGTTTATAGAATACTGCGACATGGATATTTATTCCGGTATATCAAACGGTACGATCATTGGATCTGTAAATGGTGATGCAGATATTAAGCTTGAGAATATATCGGCAAAGCTTCAGGGGGCAGGTAATGTTATAACCGGTATCGGAACGATTGCCGGTAACAGCTGTATGGTTCGTCTGGAAAATGTAAATATCTCGTCGAATATCCGTGCAAAGGAATGTTATGGCATTGGATGCCGTGCAGGAAAAACGGATATCTATATCGGATATGCAGCAGTTAAAAGCGTGGTACAGGGCAAGTCAGCGGTTGCCTTTGGTAATTCGGTCATGTCTGCCAAGCTGTACTGTTCCAATGCTGATGTTGGAACGAATGCCGTTACAGAGTTCAATTCAGATATCGGAGCACTTGAAAAGAATATACAACTGGAGAACGGTCGTGCAGAGTTTATCCTGAATGGACAGGAGGTCAAACGTCAGATTCTCGCAGCAAGATTATAAATAATTCCCGGCAGACTATTTCTGACAGATGGAATTGCCCCACGACAAATGACGAATTAAGATTTCGTTGTGAGCAGTTTCATCTGTCAGGGAAAGATTGCCGGGGCTTTTTGAATTATAAAAAGGCTGTTCGTAGGTGACGGTGTTGGAATAAAAAAACAGGTTTGCTTTTTTGAAGCAAACCTGTTTCAGTTTACGTGCATGAGAGGATTCGAACCCCCGACACCTTGGTCCGTAGCCAAGTGCTCTATCCAGCTGAGCTACATACACACGTTGTTCAACAACAGATAGTATTCTATACCAGTTCTATAAATTTGTCAAACAAAATCTAAGATTTTCTTAAAAAATTTCTGTATTTTTTTCAAGACACAATTTGATCTGTGGCTGAGCACCATCTCCATAGATCATATTTTTAATCTCCTGCATTTCGAGGTCTGTTTGAGAGATAACATCAGCACAATGTTTTAAGCGACCGGAGATAAGTTCGGGATCGGCGACATCCTTTTTATAACGGAGCTGGTGGTCAAGACTTGCCCAGAAGTCCATCGCGATGGTACGGATCTGAACTTCTACCCGCATATTTCTCGTATGGTCGGCAAAGAAGACAGGAACTTCTATGATCAGATGAAGACTACGGTAACCATTTGGCTTTGGATGGCTGATATAGTCTTTTGCCTCAATCAGAGTAATGTCATTCTGACTGATGAGCTTCTCTGCAACGGCGTAGATGTCATCGATAAAGGAACAGATAACACGGAGTCCCGCAACATCATTCAAATTATATACGATATTTTCTACAGATACCTGACATCCTTTTGAAGACAGTTTTGTTGCGATACTGACCGGTTTCTTGATGCGCGATTGGATAAATTCAATCGGATTTCGGTTGTAGCGAACGCTGAAATCTGTATTTAATACATCCAGCTTGGTCTGAACTTCCTTGATCGCACAGGAGTACATCATCATAAGCTCCTCGAATCGTTTCATGTCTTCTATAAAAGGATTCTGCTCCGGATATAGAAGTGCATCGATATAGCTTCTGTATATATTTGTATTTGTATTATTATCTTTAGCAGACATATTCATAATCTCCGTTTCTGTTTTAGGCAATCTTTATTTTATCAATTTGCATGAATAGACAAAATAATATTATCCATATTATTCTACTACATTTTAAAGGTAGAGTATACTATAAAAACGTGATAAAATGAGCATTGCGACGGAATGTGCTTGCACAAGCCGGCATAATGCGAAAAAAACATGGAACCGACAGGTGACATGATAAAATGAGCATTGCGACGGAATGTGCTTGCACATACCGGCATAATGCGAAAAAAACATAGAGCCGACAGGCGATATGATAAAATGAGCATTGCGACGGAATGTGCTTGCATAAGCCGGCATAATGCGAGAAAGAAGTGAATTATATGAGATATTTGGATCGGCTGATTGCATCAGAGGTTCTTCCGAATGCTTATAAAGAGTGGCGGGGATACCGACAGAAGCTGACAGACTTTATAGAAGAAAATTGTGTGGCCGAAGGAGGGTGTAAGCCTGTTCTTGCTATATGGGGAGCAGGACGGTCAAATGACATCGATCTGGCAAGACTTGCAGAGAGATTTAAGCTGGTTTTGATCGATCGGGATGCAGAGGGACTTGTACAGGCGTGTAAGACCTATGGATTGGAGAAAACAGATGTTATTTGTGTGGATCTTCCTTTCTGGAATGTAGAGCTTGAGACTTATGAAATGTTTGAAGCATTGCTTGCAGAGGGTGAAGAGGCAGAGATCGTGATCGAGCATTTGAAACAGGTTGCATTTGACAACAGCCACAGGGTATTGCCGGATATCGGACGAAGGTTTGACTACAGCGTCTGCGTAGGACTTCACAGCCAGTTGAATGCGAGATTTGCAGGCCTGTTATATATGTATCGGGAGAATTATGACGAGGAAGAATTGCAGATGATCGAGAATGCGATCCGGGCATTAAACGAAGCCGCGGTTACCCGGACAAATGATGTAATCTATATGCTGACGGAGAAATTAATGGTGTTCGGGTTAGAATGGGCAGTTGTAAATGAATCCGCTATGGATCAGTGGGAGAAGTTTGTTCCGGAGGATATTGAAGGTGCGTTGCAGCTTCGTCATGACATCGGAATGCATAAGGATTTTGATATCCGGATCGAAGCGGAGCGGCGGTTGTTCTGGCCTTTTGCATGGAAGGAGCGAAAGAAGGGGTATGTGATGGAACTGCTGGCAGTACAGCCTCTTGAATAATAGAGAATTGGGTATATACGAAGCCGGACAGAATATTAGCAAATTGAAGTGGGATGAACAGTAATAGAAAATCGGAAAAATTCCATAAAAAACAGGGGTAAAAACGTATAGCGGTTATAGGGAGAGACAAATGACAGACAGAGAATTTGGAAAATATATGTCTGCGATCGCACAGGGAGACAGGGAGAGCCTTCGGGCAGTGTATGACGAATATTTGAAGCTGATCTTTGCGGTGGTCTATGATACGATCCGGCAGAGAGAGGAAGCGGAGGATGTGACATCGGAGTTCTTCATCAAGCTTTATCGGATCGCAGACAGTTATAAGAAGGGAACCGGTCATAAGAGATGGCTTGTGACGATCGCAAAGAATATGGCGATCGACCGGATACGAAAGATCGATCGTGAAATGCTGGTGGATGAAATGCCGGAGCGAGACGAAGGAAAGACGATGGAGAGTCAGGTAGTGGAGAATCTGACATTGAAGCAGGCAGTTGCCACGTTAAAGCCGGAGGAGCAGGAGATTCTGGATCTGAAGGTAGTCGGAGGATTTACATTTAAAGAGATCGCGGAAATGAAAGGGCGACCGATCGGAACGATCACATGGATCTATAATCAGGCAATACAAAAATTAAGGAGGTGCAGGCTGTGAGAGATGAACAGAATAAGAACAGACAGACGGAAGAAGACAGATTCATAGAAGCTTATCTGAACCGGATCGATGCAGAAGCACCGGATCTGTGGGATCGGATCGAAGCAGGACTTGACCGTGAAGCAAAGGATGTAGAAGAAAAACAAAAGAAAACCTCAAAGGTAAAATATGTAATTCCGGTTCTTGCAATCGCAGCGGTTCTTCTGACCGCAGTGATCGTGACACCGTTGCTGTCTGATTCTAAGCGACATTCGAAAGAAATAAATGCGGGCAGGACAACGGATGTTTCAAATGATGGGCTGGATGCAGCTGAGAATTCAAATATATCCGATCGGGCGGAAGATTATGTGGATGAAACAGCGGATTCCATACCGGAGACAGTACAGAATGAAACTGCCAACAGACCGACACAGAATACAACAGAAGATATACAGATGAATGGAGCCGGTGGAGATTCGTCCGGTGTTCAGGCGGAAGCAGGCCATACAACGAGTCAGACAGATGCACTGCAAAATGCTGGATGTACAGATCTTCAGGTGACGGAATCAGCTGATATGGATGCATGGCAGGAAATGAGTAATATAGCAGTTACACTTCAGATCACAGAGATTGTAACAGCAGAGCCGGATGCGGTACAAAAATATGTCGCAAAACTCTTGCAGGTATCTGATGCATCCGGGGAATTAATAACCGGTCAGGACATCGTATTGCAGCCGGAAGAAGCAGAGACATTTTCGGTAGGGGAAGAAGTAACAGGTATACTTCTCCGATATGATTCTGAACGACAGGCATGGATCTTAAGCAGACAGTAGTTGATCTGTAAGAAAAAAATTCCATAAAAAGAGGATACCCATCCGTATCTTAGTCATAAAGAGAACAGATAGCTGTAAAATTTCGTTTTTACATTCGACAATTGCTAACGTCAGAGGTGATCAGAGCAGAAATTATGCAGATATCGGATAGTGACTAAGATAAGGAGGGTATTTTTTATGAGAAAAATCAGACGGATGGTAAGTGTGGTTATGATCTCCTGCATGATGGCGGGCTGTCTTGCAGGCTGCGGAAGCGGGAAAGAAACAGGAGGCACGCATGGAGAACGACAGGGAACGGAAAGCCGGTCAGGTACGGAGCGGGAGAGCATCGCAGAAAGATATAGACAGAAAGCCGCAAAAGAGGAATTTGAAGAAAATATAGCGAAATCCGGACAGTCACAGCAAAATATGGCTGTGCCGGAATGCATAGAAGAAGAGGCTTGTGATAGTGTGGTTTCGGCTGCCGATACATATAATTCCGTAACGGACAGTGCATCAAATTCTGAATATGTAAAAATCGGATATGGAGAATCCGGTTATGATACCAGAGAGTATGACTATCAGGAAGAACACCGTTTTGTGTCTACGAAAGATTTCCCGCTTTCAACATTTGCGGCAGATTGTGATACAGCTTCCTACAGCAATATCAGAAGTTATATCGAAGAAGGAATGCTGCCGCCTGCAGGAGCAGTCCGGGTCGAAGAAATGATCAATTATTTTGATTATGACTATGTATCAGGCCCGGAGGCTGGGAAGAAGTTTGCAGTATATACGGAATATGCGGATTGTCCATGGAATAAAGATACAAAGCTGATGATGGTAGGACTGAATACGGCCGCGATCGATATGAGTGAGAAGAAAGCATCCAATCTGGTATTCCTGATCGATACATCCGGTTCTATGTATGAGGAAAATAAACTGCCGCTGGCACAGAAAGCATTTAAAATGCTGGCAGAGAATCTGGATGAGAACGACAGGATCAGTATTGTTACATATGCGGGTTCGGATACGGTTGTTCTAAATGGCGTGGCAGGTTCGGAGGCCTATACGATATGCGAGGCACTGGATTCGCTGGAAGCATCCGGCAGCACAAATGGAAGTGCGGGACTGATCACGGCATATGAGATCGCAGAGCAGCAGTTTATAAAAGACGGAAATAATCGGGTGATCCTTGCGACGGATGGGGATCTGAATGTCGGGCTGACAAGCGAGAGTGATCTGGTAGGATTGATCACTGAGGAGAAGGACAGCGGTATATTCTTGAGTGTTCTGGGATTTGGTTCTGATAATCTGAAAGATAACAAGTTAGAAGCATTGGCAGATCACGGAAACGGTAATTATTCGTATCTGGATTCAGTCTATGAAGCAAAGAAGGTTCTGGTTGATGAAATGGGTGGAACCTTATATACGGTTGCAAAGGATGTCAAATTGCAGATTGAATTCAACCCGGAGCAGGTGAAAGGCTATCGGCAGATCGGATATGAGAACCGGACGCTTTCTGCAGAAGATTTTGCAGATGATACGGTGGATGGCGGCGAGGTCGGAGCCGGTCATGTGGTGACTGCACTCTATGAGGTGGTTCCGGTTGATTCGGAATTTGACGTGCCGGAGGCAGAGACAAAATATACATCGAAAAAGCAGAGTACAGATTATTCCGGCGAACTGGCAACCGTGAATATCCGTTACAAAGAACCGGATGGAGATAAGAGCACACTGGAAACAGCCGTTATAAAGGCAGAAAGCGGTCAAAAGGGAATGTCTCATGACCTGAGCTTTGCATCGGCGGTTGCGGTATATGGAATGCTGCTTACGGACAGCGCATATAAAGGAATAGCGACGTATAAGATGGTGGAAGAACTTGCGGAAGCAGGAATCACGGTTCAGACGGATGAAAGAAACATGGCTCAGGCAAGCAACGACCAGTTATACCGGAGTCAGTTTCTTGAACTGGTGCGGAAGACGGAGAAAATACCTCAACGTGAACCGGCAGCACAGATGTGGCAGTGCGATTAACGGACGGCCGGTTGTTTATACTCGAAATTCATAATAAACATAAGCCGTAAAAGGTGTTTTTTTCTCTGATATATGCTAACATATATAAGATCATTGCAGTATATGATCGATTTACTGTTTACTATTATGAGTAGGAGAGCATACAGGAGGAAAAGAAAATGAAAAAATGTCTGAAATGCGGAGCTGAACTGGATGATGGTGCAAATTTTTGCAGATATTGTGGAAGTTCACAGAAGGTTGACAGTGCAGAAGCAATAGCACAGGGCTATTATGCGCCAAACGGAATGTCTCAGGATTACTATGACCCAAATGGCACAGCACAGGGGTATTATGCTCCAAATGACATGGCACAGGGCTACTATGCTCCAAATGACATGGCACAGGGCTGCTATGATCCAAATGGCACAGCACAGGGGTATTATGCTCCAAATGACATGGCACAGGGTTACTATGATCCAAATGGCACAGCACAGGGCTATTATGATCCAAATGGTATGCCCCAGGGTTACTATGACCAAAATAGTATGAATCCGGGAGTAGAGCAGCCTGTTTCCCAAATGCCGAAAACCGGGAAATCCAGAGAGAAGAAATCGAAAAAATCTATAATGTTGATTGTCGGTATAGCAGTGGCGGTCGTATTGGCAGCAGTTTTATTTTTCCTGTTTTTTGGAAGAGGAATGATCGCCAAGAGCAAAATTAAAAGTGCGGCTGAGGATTATGCAGGGTATATTGAAAAACTGAAGGTCAAAGAACTTGTGAAAGCTACAGCGCCAAAGGGGCTGATCGAAGATATCGCTGTCGATGCTATGAGAGCGGATGGAGCAGATTTCGATGACATTAAGGAGTTCAGAGATGATTTTGACGATGAGTACGATGATATGATCGATGATGCCTATGATGAGGCAGACGATGCAGGAGTTAAGATCAGTCTGGATGATTTCAAGGTTGAAAAGGTTAAGAAGGTTGACGTTAAAGATGTGATTCAGTATGTATATGATGAACTGGGCGAAAAAGAGATAGAAGGATATGATGTTGACAAGGTTTACGTTCTCGTAAAAGAAAAAGCAGAAGATTACAATCTGGATCTGAAAAAGATTTACAGAGTAGATATTTCTTATGATCTGTCTGTAAGAGGAGATTATTTTGACTGGAAGGATGTAAAAGACGCATTAAAGGGTGAAGGAATTAATGTAAATGATCTGTGTGATCATCTTTATGCATATGAATATGAAGGAGAGTATTATCTGATTCCCGGTGTTGAGGATGCGTTGATACCATCATTTAAGAAATATATGGAAAAGGTAAATAGATCCAGAGATATTTCAAATGCGGATAGCATTCGTACCGCATTACAGACAGCATTATCTGATATAGATGCTTGTGAAAGCTTTTATAAGAGTGATGTTGATAATGAATATGTCATATTATCCGAGACCGGTATGGCAAAGGTTCCTGCAGCTTTCCGTAAAGAGTTTGACGCTGTGCTCGGCGAGTATCCGGAAGTGAAATATATAAAAGACGGTTATGATAAATTTGCATTTAAACTGGATGTTGAAAGTAACACATGCACGGTTTATGTTACAAATGGTTCTGATTTTGTGGAGATTTCTCCAGATATAGATTACGATTTTTATTTTTAAACGTATAGAAGCACTTCCCTTTTATTGATAATTCTTGTATAATAAAGCATTAGAGTTGCCAAAAGGCAAATATGAGAAATGACAGGAAGGATAAATTAATGGGTGAAAAAAAGATAATGCTCGGTAATGCAGCGATCGCCAGAGGCGCATATGAAGCCGGTGTAAAAGTATCAGCAGCATATCCGGGTACTCCAAGTACAGAGATCAGTGAGAATATTGTAAAATATCCTGAGATATATGCAGAATGGTCTCCAAATGAAAAAGTTGCAACAGAGGTTGCGATCGGAGCATCATTTGCCGGTGTTCGTTCGATCGTATCAATGAAGCATGTAGGTGTGAATGTAGCTTCAGATCCATTATTTACAGCAGCATATACCGGTGTAAAGGGTGGTATGGTTTTAGTAGCAGCCGATGATCCGGGTATGTATTCATCACAGAATGAACAGGATTCCAGACTGGTAGCAAGAACAGCGATGATTCCGGTGTTTGAACCATCAGACAGTATGGAAGCAAAGGAGTTCACAAAGTATGCATTTGAATGCAGCGAGAAGTACGATACTCCGATCATGCTCCGTACAACAACCAGACTGGCACATTCACAGGGCGTTGTTGAATTAAATGACAGAGTAGAAGTAGAAGACAAGCCATACGAGAGAGACATTAAGAAGATGGTTATGATGCCGGGTAATGCGATCCCTCGTCATGTATTTGTAGAACAGAGATTAAAGGACATGGCAGCAGACGGTGCGGATATGCCGATCAATCGTGTAGAGATGAATGATACCAGCGTTGGTGTTATCACCAGTGGTATTCCATATCAGTATGTAAAGGAAGCAATGCCAAATGCCTCTGTATTAAAGCTTGGTATGGTAAATCCGCTTCCTAGAAAGATGATCGAAGACTTTGCGGCAAAGGTTGATAAGCTGTATGTTATTGAGGAGTTAGAGCCGCATATTGAGACACAGGTAAGAGCCTGGGGTATCGATGCAGTAGGTAAGGAGCTTTTGACCGTTCAGGGTGAATACAGTGCAAATATGTTAAGAGAGAAGATCCTCGGCGAGAAGGTTGAGCAGGAAGAACCTGCCAAGGTTGCACCTAGACCACCTATCCTTTGTCCGGGATGTCCGCATAGAAGTGTATTTTCAGTATTAAACGAACTGAAGATCCATGCAGCAGGAGATATCGGATGCTATACATTGGGAGCAGTTGCGCCGCTTAGCGTAATTGATACAACCGTATGTATGGGATCATCCATTTCCACTTTACATGGTATGGAAAAGGCAAAAGGAAAAGATTATATTAAGAATTGGGTTGCGGTTATTGGTGATTCCACATTTATGCATACAGGTGTAAACTCTCTGATGAATATGGTTTACAACAAGGGCACAGGAACCGTTATTATCCTTGATAACTCAACAACCGGTATGACAGGTCATCAGGATCATGCAGCGACCGGTAAGACCTTGCAGGGTGAACCTACATATGCGATCAACATTTATAAATTGTGTAAGGCGATCGGTATTGACAGTGTACATGAGATCAATGCATTTGACATTGACGGTTTAAAGAAGCTGATCAAAGAGGAAGTTGCAAAGGATGAGATCTCTGTTATTATCACCAAGTCTCCTTGTGTTCTTTTAAAGACAACCAAGGTAACAGGTGTATGCAGAGCTATCCCGGAGAAATGTAAGAAGTGTGGTATGTGCTTAAAGCCGGGATGCCCGGCAGTTATCAAGCAGCCGGATGGAACGATCCAGATCGATGAGACCATGTGTAATGGTTGCGGACTGTGTATGAAGCGTTGTAAGTTTGATGCAATCGAAAAGGAGGAATTCTAATGGCTGTAAAGAATATTATGATAGTTGGTGTCGGTGGACAGGGAACTCTTCTTACAAGCCGTATCCTCGGTGGTATCACGACAGCAGCAGGTTATGATGTAAAGCTCTCCGAGGTTCATGGTATGAGCCAGAGAGGCGGTAGTGTTGTTACATATGTAAGATATGGTGAGAAGGTTGCGGAACCGATCGTAGAAGAAGGTCATGCAGATGTTCTGATCGCATTTGAGAAGCTGGAAGCTATGCGTTATGCTCATTTTCTGAAGAAGGACGGCGTAATTATTGCAAATGATCAGAGAATCGATCCGATCACAGTTGTAACCGGTCAGGCAGAATATCCGGAACACATCTTAGAGACATTGTCAGAGAAGCATAAGGTGATCTCCATCGATGCGATGGCAGAGGCAAAGAAGCTTGGCAATCCAAAAGTATTTAATACGATCATTATCGGTGTTGCTGCAAAACATATGGATTTTGACCATGACAAATGGGTAGAGGTTATCAAAGCAACGGTTCCTCCAAAGACAGTTGAGATGAACCTGAAGGCATTTGAAGTCGGATATGCATTATAAAGATTAAAATTAAATAAATGGTTTATTACAGAAGCATCTGTGAAAACCGTCAGGGAAAATACCTTTTGTACATAAGAAACAGTTCATGCAGATATGTACAGGAGGTATTTTTACATTATGTATAGTAATTGAAGCAAAAAATGTCGGTTTTTAGGTACTTTTGACAAAAAAACAGTGGACGATATGGCTTATATAGTGTAAAATCAAAAAAATGAGTGCGTTCATGCGAAAAGAAAATTGGTGGAAACGTATAAGGAGAATTCGTAATGAATAATGATACAATAAATGTTGATATCAGTAAAAAATGGCAGTTGTTGTTGTGGAAGGTATTTCTGTCGGCTGCGATCACATTCATGGTTGTGGAAGTAATCATATGTCTGGTAAAAAAAGATTTGGGAATGGCGCGGGGAACGTATATGGGGTTATATGTAGCAATTCCTCTTGTCATATATGCAGGGGTGTTGTCCGGAACCTTATATGTTTTGAAAAAAAACAAGCTGAACGAGAACGGAGCTGACTGGCTGGTATCCATGATGATGTTTGTGATCTTTACTGTTCCGGCATTTGAACATTATAATGTGATCGTACTGGCGCTGTTGCCTATGGTTTCAATCGTGATCACAGCCGTATTTGCGAATCAGAATATTACACTGGTGATGACGCTTTTGACATTCTGCAGTCTGATCATTAATGATATCCGTCTGTATAGCCTGTTTGAGTGGAAGGAGGTCAGCTTTGGGGCGTATGTAACGGCTTCATTTGGGCTGGTTTTAGTTTTGAGCGTGGTAACCTTCCTGTTGAATATACATACGAAGGAGTTGATGGAATCCATCGGTAACTTCACAGTTCGTCAGATGAATCTTATGACAGAGCTTCGTAAAGATCCGCTGACAGGATTATATAACAGACGTTCCTTTGAGGAGAGCCTGGAGAAAGAAATCCAGCGTACAGAAGGAACCAGAGAGAAAGCATATATTGCGATTTTTGATATCGATCATTTCAAGAATGTAAATGATACATACGGACATAGCAATGGTGATGTGGTTATCAAGGCACTTTGTAAGATGCTAAAGGAGAAATCCAAAGACTATGGTCTTGCATTCCGTTACGGTGGAGAGGAATTTGTTATACTGTTCAATAATATTGAACTGCCGAAGGTTATCAATGTAGTAGAGGATGTAAGAACAGAATTCCGATGCTACTACTTCCAGTTCATGAATAACAGTGGAATCACCTGTAGCTGTGGTGTTGCGGAATATTCCAAAGGAGAGAGTGCAAAGGCATGGTTCAATCGGGCAGATAATTCGCTGTATCAGGCGAAGGAAGCCGGACGTAACCGTACCGTTGTGAGCGAATAAGATAATTAAAAAAAGAAATCAGTAATTTAAAAACAGTGATATCTAAAAAACAGAGAAATTGGTACTACAAGTATGCCAATTTCTCTGTTTTTTTATATATTTTCAAATTGGTATAAGAAAATATAAAATTGGTATTGCAAAACCAGTTGATAGGTGGTATATTATGTTTACAAAGTGGTTCACAAAAAGAACCACAAAAGGAGATGAAAATGGAGAAGGATATGGAATATTATATTCAGGTTTCCGGTCGTATCATGAAAGATAATCTTGATAAAAGAAAGTCTCTTACCCAAAAGATATGCGACTGGTATCTGGATCAAGACAAAGAAGATATATGTCTGATCGCATCCGGATCGTCCCTGAATGCAGCATATGCAGCTCGACCATTTCTTTTAAAATACAGTAAATTTGATATCAGTGTATTAAGTACAGTGGAATATCTGGATGTTTACCGGGAGAGAGAAAAGAACCGGTTTACGATTTTAATATCCCAGAGTGGATGCAGTACAAACATAATTGAAATTATGAAGGAGCTGGATAAAGAGCATCAACCATTTGTTTTGTTAACAGGGAATGAGAATGGCAGTGCAAGCAGATACACGGATCGTCTTGTGGAGTATGGAGTTGGGAATGAAACGATTGATTATGTAACTCTTGGATATTCTACTTTGATCGAGTTCCTGATGCTTATGATACTGGAGATAGGTTTTCAAAAAAAAGAAATCAGTGATCAGGAATATGAAACTGCAGTAAGCCAGATCCGGAAAGCTTGTGAAATGCAGGAGCTTTGCCTGATACAGGCGAAAGAATTGGTACAAAAACGATATCAGGATCTGTTGTGTATGGAAAAAGCAATACTGGTCGGCGATGGAGCCAATCTGGCAACGGTCAGAGAGGGAGCGTTGAAATTTCAGGAAACTCTGAAAGTCCCGACGGTATATTATGAGAGCGAAGAATTTATACATGGACCGGATATGCAGCTAACTCCGGATTATTCGGTTTTCTTTATAGACTGTGGTAAAACCTCTGATCGACTGTATGATATTTATAAAGCAACATCGTTGATCACGGAACGTTGCTATATGATTACGGATCAGGTTCACGATAAACGAGATGGACAGATTCGGATACCATGCCGGCTTCCGGTAGAGATCACACCGTTATATACAGCTGCATTGTTTCAATATATAGCGGCTCATGTAACAAAAGAAAAAAATAATTTTACTTGTCATCCGCTGTTTTCCCGGATGGAACAGGCTGTTTCGCCAAAAACAGAAGACTATGACAGGATTATGAAAGAAAAGCTTGAAAGGAGCAGAAGGGAGGAGAACGGATGAGAAAATATGTCTTAGCAACACACGGAAAGATGGCCGAAGGAATGTTGACAACGATTGAAATGCTGGCAGGTACACAGGAAAATCTGACCTGTATCAATGCTTATACAGATGAATGCCCGGATCCGCTTCCGGAATTAAAGAGAATTGTTGAAGCGAATTCAGAGGCAGAGATTGTGATAATGACAGATCTTTTAGGCGGAAGTGTGAATAATAATGCATCCGCATTATTGTCTGATCCAAGGATACATGTTGTTGCCGGTGTGAATCTGGCTGCAGTGATCGGTATCCTGCTGAGTGCAGAGGATCAGGATACGGCATCTGTAATTGAAAGTGCGGTTGCAGAGGCTAAAGATATGATGGTTTATTGTAATACAGTAAATGCAACGTATGATGATGAAGATTTTTAATCTGTGTATTGACAGAAAAGAAAGGAGAAGGTTTATATGATCAAATCAATTCGCGTTGATTATCGTCTCTTACATGGACAGGTAGCAGTGTCATGGACAGCATCATTAGGGGCAGATTGCCTGCTGCTGGTAAGTGACACGGTTAAAAATGATCCGCTGAGATTAAACGCACTAAAGATGGCGAAACCATCCGGAACAAAGGTTGTAGTAAAAAATACAGCGGAAGCTGTAGAGGCATTGAAAAGCGGGGTAACTGATAAATATAAATTATTTATCATCTGTGAAACGGTAGAAATAGCCAAAGCAATCATTGAAGCTACAGGAGAAAAGACATTAAATATCGGCAACATTGCATACCATGAAAATGCAAAATTATATGGTAGAAGCGCATATATGGATGCAGCCGAGTTGGCTCTGGTAAAAGAGATGGTTGATGATGGCGTTGATGTATTTATTCAGATGATCCCGGCTGATAAAGTAATTAAATGCAAATCGCTGTTTTAACGGATGAATGGAGGGACAGATTATGATATTAAAAACAATACTTATTTTTCTGATCGGCCTGCTTGGTTATTCAGAATGGCTGCTTGGTACAAGCTGCCTGCAGCGACCGATCGTTCTTGGACCGTTAGTAGGTCTGGTAATGGGAAATCTTCCGGCCGGTATTATTATGGGTGCAACTATGGAACTTGCACTTGTAGGAGCCGTATCGATCGGTGCATATAATCCGCCGGATCTGATCGCAGGCACTGTGCTCGGTGTTTCACTTGCGATTCAGTCAGGAGCCGGAGCGGAAACAGCTTTAGTACTTGGTATTCCGATCGCAACCGTAATGCTTGCGGCAAATACCGGTATCTGCCAGCCGTTGATGCTTGTTATGATCCACAAATGTGACCGTGATGCTGAAAAAGGTAATATACGGGCATTTAACAGAGATTATCTGATCGCAGGATATCTTCAGAATCTTTTTGGTATTGTCTGCATCCCACTTGCATTTTATTTTGGCAGTGATGCAGTAACAGCACTTCTTGGTAAAATACCTGAATTTGTTCAGTCCGGTATGGATATAACAGCAGCACTGCTTCCTGCACTTGGTTTTGCAATGCTTGCACAGCAGATGATGAATCGCAAGGTTGCACCATTTTTCTTCCTTGGCTTTTTCCTGGTATCATACCTTGGAATATCCACAACAGGAGTTGCGATTTTTGCCGTACTTATTGTGATAATCGGAGTAACATTCGGCATATTCGGAGACAAGCAACAGGGGGCAGCACCGGTAGTTGAAACCGCAGATAACGGAGGTGATTTTGATGAGTTCTAAGATACATGCAGACTACGATAAGGTAGTTACGAAAAAAGATCTCATAAAGGTGTTTTTAAGAGAGATCACATATGAACATACATGGAATTATGAACGAATGGGAAATGTAGGATTTTGTTTTTCCATGTATCCGGTTTTAAAGAAACTGTATCCGGATAAGAAGGATCTGGCAGCTGCTATGAAGCGTCATCTGACGTTATATCAGACCAGCCATTATCTTGCAACATTTCAGATGGGTATCACAGCCGCAATGGAAGAGGAAAATGCACAGGATGCAGATTTTGATACAGATTCGATTGGCGCAGTAAAAACAGCATTAATGGGACCTATAGCAGGAATCGGCGATTCTCTGTTCTGGGGCACGATCAAGGTAATTGCAACAGGAATCGGATGTTCACTTGCCTTGCAGGGGAACATTCTCGGACCTATTCTCTTCCTTTTGATCTTTAACATTCCGGCATATCTCTGCAGATGGTTTGGAGTATTCCTTGGATATAAAATGGGTCGTGAATCCATGGCAAAGATTGTTGAATCCGGTTTGATGAAAGTAGTTATGGAAGTAGCCTCTATCATGGGTATTATGGTAGTTGGCGGCATGACGATGGATATGACGTCGATTAATTTTGTAACGCAGATCGGAAGCGGCGAAGAAGCAAGTACAATTCAGGATCTGTTAAATGGCATTGTCCCGGGCCTTCCGGTGCTGTTGCTATTTGGAGTTACTTACTGGTTATTGAAGAAGAAGGTTAATCCGTTGCTTATTATGTTGATCATGCTTGTACTTGGAATAGCAGGAGCATTCTTTGGCTTCCTTGGTTAAAAAGGAGGTAGTAGTAAGGTGAAAAAAATAGTAATTGATATGCATGTACATCCTGCATTTTTAGAGCCGGTATGCAAAACGGAATATCAGAATGAATTTGCAAAAAAGATGTATGGCTTATACAAGACGGATCAGATCCCGGTTGATGCACTGTTAACCTTGATGGATTGTTCCGGAGTTGATAAAGCGGTTTTGCTTCCACTGGATCTGACTACGGAATATGGAGGCATACTAGGAACAAATGACCAGATAAAGGAATTGACAGCAACATATCCGGATCGTTTTATCGGATTTGCCAGTGTAGATCCTCACAGGCCGGATGCGACAGAAATACTTGAAACAGCATTTGCAGAGTATCATCTGGCAGGCCTGAAGCTTCATCCGTCAAAGCAGAAGTTCTATCCGGGAGATGAATACATGGAGCCGATATATCAGATATGCGAGAAGTATAATAAACCGATCGTGTTTCATTGCGGAATGTCGGTAGAGCCGGATACCTTATCTAAATATGCGAGGCCGGTTGAGTTTGAAGAAACAGCATACAGACATCCAAAGCTTCGAATCTGTCTTGCACATTGCGGATGGCCATGGGTGCAGGAAACTTGTATGCTGATGCTCAAATACAGAAATGTTTATGCGGATACAGCATTCCTGTATTTTGATACAGCCCCGGAGTTTTATCACAAGGTATTCGAAGTGGATATGGGACCGCACTGGATCGATCGAAGCTTCAGACATCAGATCATGTTTGGCTCTGATGATCCGCGGTTAGAGATGCGGAGAATGAAAAAGGCTATAGAAGCTATGGATATAAGAGAATCTACCAAGGATCTGATATTTGGACAGAACGCGATTGAGTTTCTGGGATTGGAGGTATGATGGTAACACATGGCAGTATAGAGGTGCTGACAAAAGAATATAACTGTCTGGTGAAAATTACAGATGATATCAGGCAGGTTGTAGAAAAAAGCAAAATCAGAAATGGTGTTGTATATGTTATAACAGCACATACAACAACAGGAATTGCAGTTAATGAAGGACTGGAGTGCCTGGAATATGATATTGGGCATCTGATGGAAAGACTTGTTCCTGAGGACGGAGAATATGCCCATGGAAGGCTGTTAGATACCTACGGTGCGATGGCAGGCAATCCGACCGGACATTTAAAAGCCCATCTGACCGGAAATCATTGTGTATTCCCGGTTATAGATGGAAAGCTGAAAAGTGGAAGTGCACAGGACATATATCTGTGTGAATATGATGGACCGCAATATAGAACAATTTATATAACTATTATAGGGGAATAAAAAATAACAGGAGGAAAGAACTATGGCATTAAAAAAATTTGACGCAGAGAAATATTTAAAGGACGGAGCAAAGACATACTCATTAAGAGGAGAGGTTGAGGCATTGATTGACCGGATCACGGCAAAGGAATATGACAGCGTATGTATGATTGGTATCGGTGGAACATGGGCAGAATGGTATCCGGTTGTAGAAGTAGCCAAGAAATATACAGATCTTCCGATCTATCTTGAAAATGCAGGTGAATTTCTGGTAAAAAATAAAAAACATATTACAGATAAGACTCTTGTATTTACCTCTTCTGCATCAGGCAATACTATGGAGATCTTGAAGGCAGTAAAATATTGTAAGGATCAGGGAATCAATGTATATGGATTTACAAAGGATGAGACAACTCCTTTAGCAAATCTGCTGACAGACCCGATTTATAATGCATGTGGTGACTGTGAGCATTCTTACTTATTATACTATTTTGTAATGCTCCGTATCTTAAAGAACAGAGGAGAATTTCCACATTATGACAGATGGGCAGATCAGATGGAAAATCTGTTTAAGGATCTCCTCGCGGTAAGAGAAAAATTTGAGCCAAGAGCGATCGAGATCGCAAAGACATATGCACATGAACCATATACAATGTTTACAGGCTCCGGTGTCCTTTGGGGTGAGACCTATCTCTTTACAATGTGTATCTTAGAGGAGATGCAGTGGGTTCGTACAAAGACTGTTTCATCTGCTGATTTCTTCCATGGACCATTGGAGTTAGTTGATGACAGAGTTCCGGTATTTGTAATAAAAGGTGAGGACGAATATCGACCATTAGATGAAAGAGTAGAACGATTTGTAAAAGAACATACAAAGAAAGCTGTTATTATTGATACCAAGGATTACATTCTGGATGGTATCGATGATGAGTTCCGAGTAATCTGCTCTCCGATGATCATTACCGCGATATTAACAGAACGACTTGCTATTCATTATGAGCAGAATACAGGACATAGTCTGGAATTCAGACGTTACTATCGTCAGTTTGAATATTAAAAAGGTCAGGCGGTTATTATGGTTGAATTCACATATGTAATTACAGATGAGCAGGGACTTCATGCCAGACCGGCTTCACATTTTGTTATGGCTGCTGCAAAATGTAAGAGCACAGTATCCGTAACATTTGGATCCAGAACCGTAAACGCAAAAGGAGTTATGGCAGTTATGAGTCTGGGAGCAAAAAAAGGTCAGGAGATCCTGATAAAAGTAGAAGGTGAAAACGAGGCAGAAGATGCAGCAAACCTGAAAGCGTTCGTTCAGGAACATCTGTAAAAGGATCGGATTTTAAAGAGGTGACAATATGGTAATATTACAGGGTAAAAGTGTATTTGGCGGAGTTGCTATCGGGAAGATACAATTCTTTAAAAGGGACGAAATCCAGATAAAACGACGTCATGTCGATGATCCGGAGGCGGAAATACGCCGCTTCCGGACTGCAAAGGAAAAAGCACTTTCTGAATTGCAGCAGTTATATGACAAGGCACTTACTGATGTGGGAGAAGCAAATGCCATGATCTTTGAAGCACATCAGTTAATGCTTGAGGATCCGGATTATAATGATTCTGTAGAGAATATTATAAATACACAAAAGGTAAATGCTGAATATGCAATAGGTGTCACATCTGATAATTATGCAGCAATCTTTGAAGCAATGGATGATGCCTATATGCAGGGAAGGGCAGCAGATGTAAAGGATGTATCGAACAGGCTCCTTTCCCAGTTTGCAAAAAAACAGAATGCTTCATTTGAAATGACGGAGCAGGTAATCATCGCGGCAGATGATCTGGCACCAAGCGAGACTGTTCAGCTTGATAAAGATAAGGTGCTGTCATTTATTACAGTGGAAGGCTCGGCAAATTCCCATACAGCGATTCTTGCCAGAACCATGAATATTCCGGCTGTTATAGGAATCGGTGATACATTAACACCGAAATATGACGGAAGACTTGCAATCGTAGACGGTCAGGAAGGAAAGATCTATATTGATCCGGATGAAGAAATCCTTGTTGCCATGAGAAAAAAGCAAGCTGTCGAACAGGAACAGCGTGAGCTTCTGGAGACATTGAAGGGCAAAGAAAATGTAACCAGATCCGGGCAGAAGATTAACCTTTATGCCAATATTGCCAATGTATCAGATGTAGGAGCGGCACTCCGAAATGATGCCGGTGGTATCGGGTTATTCAGAAGCGAATTCTTATATCTGGAAAATGAAACTTATCCAACAGAGGAACAGCAGTTTGCAGCTTATAGACAGGTAGCGGAAATGATGGCCGGAAAAAGGGTGATCATCCGTACGTTGGATATCGGAGCAGATAAACAGGTTGGATATTTTAATCTGGAAAAAGAGGATAATCCGGCAATGGGGTTCCGTGCGATCAGGATATGTCTGACCAGACCCGAATTATTTAAGACCCAGCTTAGAGCTATTTTCAGAGCATCCGCGTATGGCCAAATTGCGATCATGTTTCCGATGATCATTTCGGTATCAGAGGTTCGTCGTATTAAAGAGATAATGGACGAGGTGAAGACCGGACTTCGTGCAGATGGAATAGCATTTTCCGATCAGATTGAAACCGGTATAATGATTGAGACTCCGGCTGCGGTTATGATCAGCAGAGAGTTGGCAAAGGAAGTGGATTTCTTTAGTGTCGGAACAAATGATCTGACGCAGTACACTCTGGCAATTGATCGTCAGAACCGGAATCTGGATTCCTTCTATGATTCACACCATCCGGCGGTGTTGTCTATGATCCAAATGGCAGCAGAGAATGCTCATGCAGAAGGAAAGTGGATTGGAATATGCGGTGAACTTGCAGCCGATCTAAGTCTGACAGAAAGGTTTTTACAGATGAACATTGATGAGTTATCAGTTGCACCGGGTATGATACTTCCGTTAAGGAAAAAAATAAGAGAGTTATAAAAAGTATACAGAGACAGATCCGCACATGTACGGGTCTGTTTTTGGTCTTATAAACTGACATTTCCTGCTTGTTTGCGTTTGGAAAAGTTGCTATACTTAATAGAGTACAGGAGGGAGTTTGCCATGAAATTGATGAATAAAGATGAGTTTATTGCGTATGAATTAAAATTTTACTTTATAAAAAATAAACTGAAAGAAGGAGAAAAACTCCCATCTGAACGGGATCTGGCTGAACAGTTTGGGGTACAGAGAGCTACCGTCAGATCTGCATATAAATTATTAGAGGATGAAGGGATCATAGAATGCAGGGAACGGAGCGGCAACTACATAGCCCACAGAAGAATGATATCCAATCTTGACCGAATTCGATCATTCAGTGAAAAGCTGGAAAAGATGGGGGCACAAACAAGAAGCAGACTGTTGGCGTTTGAGCGTGTGGAAGTAGATAAGGAACTGAATAAAAGTATTAAGCTTCCGTTAGGAACTCCGTTATTCAAAATTACCCGTATCCGTATGGTCGTAGAAGAAGACAGGGCTGTTCCAATCACCATAGAATATTCATATATACCAGAAAGCAAGGCTCCTAAGCTGATGCGGTTTGATCTGGAAGATAATTCGTTATTTGATATTTTGATTCAGGAATATCATCATATTCCCAAAAAACAGGAATTAACAGTCGGAATTGTATATGCTGATGAAAATGAAGCCAAAGCCTTGAATGTTGACAAGCTGACTGCTCTTGTAAAAAAAGAGGGAATCACATATGACGAGAAAGGTGAGGTTATGGAATATCTGCAATCGGTGATCAATAAAGAATGGGTCGCATTTGAAAAAGAAGATCCTGTCATTAAGCAAAAGATGGAGGAGGTGCTCCATGGATTATAGAATGCCATTATATATTCAATTACAGGATTCTATTATCAAGAAAATAGATGAAAAAAAATATCTGCCGGGTGAAGCAATACCAAGTGAGAGAAAAATGGCGGAAGCCTATGGTGTGAACCGTATGACCGTAAAACGTGCGATCAGTAAGCTTGTAGAAGAAGGATATCTGGTTTGTAAACCGGGTTCTGGAACGTATGTTGCACAAAGAGATAAGAAAAAGATCGATCTGGATAATTCAAATGAAGCAGGAAATACCGGCATCACAGCGACGCTCCGTAAGGGTGGAATGGAGGTAAAAAACCGCCTTCTCGGGATCGGTGAGATCACAGGAAGTAAATATCTGGGATATAAGCTTGGAATTTCGGATGATGAGATGATATATGGAATTTACCGGGTACGATCAGAGGGTGATATACCATTTGCGGTTGAGTACACATATGTACCGAAAAAATATTTTGATGATCTGGATGAATTTGATTTCGCCAAAGTGTCTTTATATGATTATATGGAAGCAAAAGGACATATGCCATGCCATTTTGGACAGAAGCTAGTCATATGTGAGGCAAATGAACGGCTCGCAGAGCTGCTGCAGGTGGAACGTGGAACTGCGATTTATAAGATCGATTATCAGGGTGCGGATGCAGATTATAATATTGTAGAGTTTACCATGAGTTATCTGAATCCTGCTTATACAAAATTCCGATTTGATGTTGAGGTCTCTTAAAGGAAAGACATAAGCGTTTCTGTTACGGATCATATGGATCTTGTTATGCCGGCTTCGGTTTATAATATTAGTACTTGAAAGGTGTTATTTGAAAATGCAATTCAAAAAAGTAGAAAAGAAATGCGAAGGTAAATTTATTACCCGCTATGATATAACATATGAGACAGTGGATCATCAGAAGAAGGTATATGAGATGATCAGCCGGAATGGTGACATTACGGATTTTGAAGGACTGCATGGCAAAATGGCAGATGCAGTTGTGATCATTGCTACGGATGAGACCGGCGAGAAGATACTGATCGATAAGGAATTCCGTCTTGCTCCGGGAGAATGGGTATATAACTTCCCGGCAGGTCTGATCGATCCGGGTGAGACACCGCAGGAGAGTGCGAAGCGTGAGCTTCGTGAGGAGACAGGGCTGGAATTATATGAGATCGATGATTTCATCGGAACCAGCTACAGTGCGGTCGGTTTTTCAAATGAAACAAATGTCTGCGTTGTTGGAAAGGCACGGGGAGAGTTCCATAAGAGTACCTCTACATTAGAAGAGATCGAAGCCGGCTGGTATACAAAGGCAGAAGTCAGAGAACTTCTTAAGAAAGCAAAATTTGCAGCGAGAACACAGGCATACTGCTATGTGTGGAGCAGAGAATAGAGGACAAAAAGTAGAATCTAGAGGGGCACAGGGGACAGTACTTGAAGTGAAAGATGGCACAACGGTTCTTACAGCCTGCAGCAACCGTATCGTTTGCAGATAAGGGTTGTAAATATCTGGACAGAAAGGAAAAATACGATGTTTCACAAAGATTATGAAAGAAAGATCGATCAGTTAGTAAATGAACTGACATTAGAAGAGAAAATAAAGATGATCCATGGTGCGGGTCTGTTCCGCACCGGGGCAGTAGAAAGACTTGGAATCCCCCCAATCGTGATGTCGGACGGCCCGACAGGGGTGCGGTTCGAATTCTTTAATGATAACTGGGGCAGAGCCGGACATAATGATGATGGAGTTACATATTGTCCGAGTAACAGTGCGATCGCCGCAACCTGGAACCGGGAACTGGCAGGAAAATCAGGAACGGTACTTGGTGAAGAAGCCAGAGGACGTGGCAAGGATATCATACTTGCGCCGGGTGTCAATGTTATGCGGACGCCACTTTGCGGAAGAAATTTTGAATATTTCAGCGAAGATCCTTATCTGATATCAGAGATGGCGGTTCCGGTGATCGAAGGGATCGAGAGTTCTGACGTGGGTGCCTGTGTGAAACATTTTGCTGTTAATAATCAGGAAACAGAGCGGAACTGGGTGAATGTCGAGATCGATGAACGAACGCTCCGTGAGATATACTTGCCTGCATTTGAAGCAGCAGTAAAGAAAGCAAAGGTAAGATCTATTATGGGTGCTTATAATCTGTTCCGTGGGGATCATTGTTGTGAAAATAATGAACTACTCGGTGAGATACTGCGGAAAGAATGGAATTATGACGGCCTGATCGTTTCGGATTGGGGTGGCATCCACGATACAAAGGCCGCAGCAGAAAGCCCGATCGATGTAGAGATGTCAATCTATGCAAACTTCGATGAATACTGCATGGCAGATCCATTGTTAAATGCGGTAAGGAATGGCGAGATCGAAGAGGAAAGAATTGATGAAAAGGTAAAGAGTATTCTCCGATTCATGCTTCGTGTCAAGATGATAGATATTGTAGAAGTCGAAAGTGGGGACAATGAACAGACGGCTATATCCGCTGGCTGCACGGAACAGAAGCCGGCTGTCTATGCGGTTCGTGACCGGAGCCGGAAGAAAGGAAGTTATGATACTTCAGCACATCAGGATGCAGTGTTAGAGACAGCCAGAGAATCAATTGTACTGTTAAAGAATGAAGAACAGAGACTGCCGCTTGCACCTGAGAAGACACATCGGCTTCTGGTGATCGGACATAATGCAGCAAAGCTTCATTCAAATGGTGGCGGAAGTGCGGAGATTGCGGCACTTTATGAGATCAATCCACTGCTTGGTATTAAGATGGAGCTTGGCGGTAACTGCGAAGTGACATATGCAGAAGGTTATTATGTGCCGGATAAGAACAGACAGCAGGTACTGAATTGGCAGGAGGTAAGTCTGGATGAACTGGCATCAGAGCAGGGGGCTTATGAAGGAAATGATCCGGAAGGACGGAAGATCCAGAAGGCACTTCGTGAAGAGGCGGTTGCCCTTGCTTCAGAATATGATGATGTGATCTTTGTTGGCGGTTTAAATCATGATACAGATGAAGAAGGATACGACAGACCGGATCTGAAGCTTCCATATCATCAGGATGAACTGATCACGGAGCTCTTAAAAGTGAATCCGAATATGGTCATTGTCATGATGGCAGGTAATCCGGTTGATATGAGCGCATGGATTGATGATACAAAGTCGATTGTATGGATGAGTTATGCAGGAATGGAAGGTGGCAGAGCACTCGGTGAAATCCTGTTTGGTGAAGTAAATCCATCCGGTAAACTTGTGATGACCATGCCGAAATCTCTTGATCAGGTACCGGCGATGGTTTTTGGAGATTTCCCAGGAAGAACCTTAACGGAAGAAGAACATGAAAGAATGAATGCAAAATTGACGGAAACATACAGAGAAGGTGTATTTGTCGGATATCGGTATTATGACAAATATCAGATCCCGGTACAGTTCCCATTTGGCCATGGATTATCTTATACGACATTTTCCTATGGGGATATGCAGGTAAAAGAGCCGGATGGTCAGACATTCAAGGTACAGATCCCGGTAACAAATACCGGAAAGCTTGCCGGAAAAGAGACGGTAGAGCTGTATGTCGGAGAAACGGAGGTAAGTCCGGAGAATCCTGTGAAGGAGTTGAAGGGCTTCTGCAAGTTATCACTTGCACCGGGAGAAACAAAGTATGCGGAATTTGAATTGACAGCCGAGGCATTCCGTCATTTTGATGAGAAGACGGATGAGTGGAAGGTCGTGGCAGGAAGTTATACGATCTATATCGGAAGTTCTGTTTCTGATATTCGGTCGGTAACAACCATAACAATAAAATAATTAATAGATAAAATGCCGGTATGAATGGTCTGTCTGCCGGTACTATGAACATCACGTTTGCCTACCTTCTTTCATACAATTTTATATGCATATGTCTCCGCTGCGATAAAGTCGTTTGCAGCTCCGACATAGCACAAAATTGTATGAAAATTAGTCGGCTTCTCTATGGATGTTTCATAGTACCGGCAGACAGACCGTTTATACCAGCATTTATATACATATTGTTTTATTGATATTCGTTGAGCCATTCGATAATGCCGTTAGCGATGGCGGCGGCGTAATCATCCATGTTATTATCGTAAAGCTCTACGTCTTTTTCGTTGCTGATAAAGCCCATCTCGATGATCAGACTTGTCATATTTGTCTGTTTGATAACGATGTAATCGTTGTCACTGTCAAACTGTGTTCCGGTACGGACACCACGGTTATCGGAGATTCCGACCTTTTCCAGATTGGACAGGATGGTATCTGCGATCGCATGGTTCTTTTCGGAACCGGAGCTGTAGATCCATGCTTCTACACCACAGGCCTCAGGGTTGGCTGCGTAGTTCCTGTGGAGCGCCAGATAGAGATCTGCGTTGCAGTCATTTGCAATCGCAGCACGATCTTCGGAAGAAACGGTAGAATCATCATCACGCGTCATAACAACCTTTACTCCGTTTTTCTTTAATAGTTTTGCAACCTTTAAGGAAAGCTTCAGATTTCCGTCTTTTTCATGAATGTTATTAATTCCGGTTGCCCCGATGTCGGAACCGCCATGTCCCGGATCCAAACAGACTGTGTATTTTCCGTCCGGTTTTATGATCGAGACAGCATCCTTGCTGCTTTTTGACCGACTGACCGCCAACAGGACGGACAGAACGATAACGGCGATGAGCAGGACGATGTTGACACCGATCAGGAATTTTATGACAGACCGCATCTGTGTAACGGTCAGTTTCTTTTTTGTTTTTCCAGCCATAATGTATAAAACTGCCGGAGCAGCCCTTTCTGTTTCTAGTTTATTCTCAACTAAGATACTCTAAAATGATCGGATTTTCAATACGATAGAAAAGATTTAATATTTACATATATCGGTGAAATGCGGTGTAACATGGAACCGGCGGGCGACATAATTTAGCATTTTATATAGAAAAGTGCGAAAGAAATTAATAAATTTCTGAAAAATTTAATATTGTCAAATGAAAACGTGGGTGTTACCCTAAATATAGGGTGGCAGGGAGAAGATAAGAAAAGGAATAAAAGATGATCGTAGATTTTCATACTCACACATATCCGGATAAAATAGTTTCAAAGACACTTGAACTGTTAGTAAGTAGATCAAAGACAAAGCCGGCATCGGATGGTACACTTGCAGGCTTGCAGCATTCAATGGCGCAAAGCGGCGTTGATATCTCTGTTGTCCTTCCTGTTGTAACCGCACCTCATCAGGTGGAGCGGATCAATACCGTTGCAAAGACAGTAACAGCCCAGTTTACGGGAAGTGGCGTCTGGTCATTTGGCGGAATCCATCCCGGAAATGATAACTATAAAGAGATTTTAAATGGCATCAAGTCTGCCGGATTAAAGGGAATTAAGCTGCATCCGGATTATCAGGATGCCATGTTCAATGATATCCGTTATAAACGGATTATCGGTTATGCAACAGAACTGGGTCTGGTCGTTGTGGTTCATGCCGGAGTAGATATCGGACTTCCATCTGTAACACATTGTACACCGGACATGGTGTGTGAAGTATTAGATGAGGTTCAGCCGGAGCGGCTCGTTCTTGCACACATGGGTGGCTGGAATCTCTGGGACGAGGTACTTGCGAAGCTGTGCGGAAGAAATGTATATATGGATACAGCATTTTCTTATGGAGAGATTGCATGGCTTTCGGGTGCTGAACATCGTTGGAAGCTGGCATCGGAGGAGATGTTCCTGAAACTGATCAGAGCACATGGAGCAGATCGGATCGTATTTGGAACAGACAGTCCGTGGACAGATCAGAAGCGGGCCATAAAGGACATACAGGCACTTCCGTTATCAGATGAAGACAAGAAAAAGATCCTTGGAGAAAATGCATTGCAGCTTTTGGGACTGCCGGATGCAGAATAGAAAATATAAAGTGAACTATACAATATATTTGAAAGCATTAGAGGATTCATACATAAAAGTAAAATAAATTCCCGATAAATTAGTAAAAATAGACATTGCACAAAAATTAAAAATGTGTTACAATTTTGTTACAATAAGAAAAAAGGAGAGAAGATAGCTCCTAAGACATCCGAAATTTAAGTCGTTGTTTTTTTCACAAAAAAATATTCATAAATACAAGGGACTGCCTGTAAGACGGCGGTCCCTTTCCCTTTCTTGTGCAATCAGGTTCCTCTCGTCAAATTGAAAACAATTTTGTACAATCAGGTTTCTCTCGTCTAACGACTCGATGAACATTGACCATCATATAGAAATTTGTGCTCTTACGTTGCAAGCACAATTTCTGCATGATGGTTGATTGCACAAAAAAAGAACCAGATCACATCTGGTTCTTAAGAGCTGGGCTACAAGGATTCGAACCTTGAAAATGCTGGAGTCAGAGTCCAGTGCCTTACCATTTGGCGATAGCCCATTGCTGTCAACAGATGATATTATATTACAACAGTTTGAAAAAAGCAAGCACTTTTTTAAAAAAATTACAAAAAGTTATTTATACGCAATGAACACGAAAAATTTGAGAATAAAAATCAATGGAAATAGAAAATCCAGGTAGAAATAATAGCCCGGCTGTTGTATAATGGGAGCACTTGTGGAGATGACATTGTAATAGGAAATGGAGAATACATATGTACAGTTTTGATGCGATCGTAAGATACAGCGAAACGCATGGAAGACCGGAAGCAAATGCGGCAACGATAGCAAATTACTTTCAGGATTGTGCGATCTTCGATTCAGAACAGGCAGGAATTGGAATTGAATATCTGAAGGACCATAACCGGGCATGGTTTCTGATCTCATGGCAGATCGATGTGGAGCGGTATCCGGTATTACAGGAGAAGATCAGGGTTGGAACCTGGGCATATGATTTTAAAGGTTCCATGGGATATCGTAATATAGTTATTCGGGATGAGAATGGAGCGAATATTGTACAGGCAGCTTCCCAGTGGAGTTATATTGATACTGATACGCTTCGTCCTGTAAGAATTGAGCCTGAAGTAGGAGCAGCATATCCTCTTGCAGAAAAGCTTCCGATGGAATATGCTCCGAGAAAGATCCGGCTGATCGAAGGCATGGAAGAGACAGACAGAAGGGTTGTTCTGCCTTATCAGATTGATTCGAATAACCACATGAATAATGAAGCATATATTGCGCTGGCGTTGGAATATATCGATTCGGATGACATGATCTGTCAGATCAGAAGCGAGTATAAGCGGCAGTTTGTAAAAGATGAATGTATCGTAATAAAGAAAGCAGAAAGAGATGATCTGATACAGTTTGTATTTGCAGATGAAGAAGATCAGACCAGATGTATAGTAGAATTTAAAACAAAGAGAACGGGGAGACAGACAGCATGATCAAGATTGGCGAATGGAACCATTTAGAGGTTGTAAAAGAGAAAGATTTCGGCATTTACCTTGCTGAGAAAAAATACGACGACGAGGAAGTCCTGCTTCCGAAGAAACAGGTACCTGCGGGAACAAGAATGGGAGATCAATTAGATGTATTTATCTATCGTGATTCCGCAGATCGTCTGATCGCAACAACAAATCATCCGATCATAACGATGGGAGAACTTGCAGTATTAAAATGTGTCAATGTGACGGGCATCGGTGCATTTATGGACTGGGGACTGGAAAAAGATATCCTGCTTCCTTTTAAAGAGCAGACAAGCAAGGTAAGGGAAGGTCAGTCGTATCTGGTCCGGATGTATGAGGATCGTTCCAAGCGTTTGTGCGTCAGCATGAAGGTATATGCCTATCTGGAGACACAGTCCCCATATAAGGCGGGGGATTCTGTAAGTGGAACGGTATTTGAATTTAATCAGAATCTGGGAGCATTTGTTGCGGTTGATAATCGTTATTCAGCCCTGATCCCGATGAAGGAGATCCATTCCCGGATCAATGTGGGTGAGACGGTAGAAGCCCGTGTGGCAAATGTCAGAGAAGACGGCAAACTTAATCTGAGTTTACAGAAGCCGATCCGTGAACAGATCAACAATGACAGCGAGATGGTATACAATATCATCGAAAGCTATGGAGGAACCTTACCATTTAATGACAAGGCAGATAAAGAAGTGATCGAGAAAGAGTTCGGACTCAGCAAGAATGCATTTAAGCGTGCGGTTGGACATCTGTTAAAAGAGGGTAAGATCCGGATCACAGAGAAAAACATTATCATCAAATAATGTATTCGTAAATGAGCAGGAATGTTCAGGAGAAACAAAAAGACAGCTATGCGTGTTATATGGCTGAAAAGTACCAGGAAATGAAAGGATGAAGATGAGTAATTTCAAGGTTGAATTAAAAAAAGTAGTAGACGACAGCTATGAGATCGAGATCGGATATGAGCTGGAACAGAAGCTGATCGATGATCTGAAAGCCGGTCTGGTTGGAAAAATATCCAAATTTGTAGTAGTTACAGACAGCAATGTAAAAGAGCTGTATGCGGACAAGATTTATAAGATGCTTGAAGAAGCAGGATACAAGACAGATCTTATAAGTTTTCCGGCAGGAGAACTGAGCAAGACCAGAGCGACAAAGGAGTATGTAGAAGATACCATGCTTGCAAAGGGATATCGGAGAGATTGCTGCATTATCGCCGTTGGCGGTGGCGTGGTGACAGACCTTGCAGGATTTGTAGCCGGAACCTACGGCAGAGGAATTCCATTTATCAATTATGCAACGACATTACTTGCGGCAGCGGATGCATCCGTGGGAGGAAAGACAGCGGTCGATACACCGCTTGCAACCAATCTGATCGGACTGTTTAATCAGCCGCAAAAGGTATATCTGGATATCGCAACATGGAAGACACTTCCACAGCGACAGTTATCTTCAGGTCTTGCAGAGACGATCAAGCATGCTTGCCTTGCAGACAGGGAATTCTTCGATTATCTGTCAGAGCATATCAAAGATGTGCTTGCAGTAAAGGATGAGGTATGCAGACATATCGCGGAGAAGAACTGCGAGATCAAATATCAGGTCGTTATGAAGGACGAGCGGGAAAGCGGTTTGCGTGAGGTTTTGAACCTTGGACATACGGTTGGAAGAGCCATCGAGACAGTCAGTGATTATAAGCTGTTGCATGGAGAGGCCGTTGCGATCGGTCTGGTTGCAGAGGTGAAGATGGCAGAACATTTTGGCTACTGTACAGCAGAGGATGAAGCAGCTATGGTTGCTATGTTGAAGCAGGCAGATCTTCCGACGGAGATTCCGGATTATATTGACCGTGACGCTCTGGTTAAGAAGCTGTATACCGATAAGAAGGTCAGAGACGGACATTTGCGTTTCGTTTTACAGCATGGAATCGGCGCAATCGAGGTATTTGATGGTGACCAGTATGCAAAAGCCATACCGGAGAGTCTGGCAAGAGAGATCATTATGGAGATGTAGGCATTAAATTTCAGGAGGATATAAAAATGGATAAGAAGATAATCAGCACAGAGAAAGCACCACAGGCAATCGGACCATATTCACAGGCAATCGTTGCTAACGGATTTTTATTTACGTCAGGAATGGTTCCGATCGATCCTGCAACGAATCAGTTAGTAGAAGGAGATATTACAGTTCAGGCAAAACAGGCAATCTCAAATCTGAAGAATCTGATCGAGGCATCCGGTTCAGCCTGTGACAAGGTTGTAAAGACTACAGTATTTATTAAGGATATGAACCAGTTCTCAATTATTAACGATATTTACAAAGAATATTTCAACAAAGATTTCCCTGCACGTTCTTGTGTAGAAGTTGCAAGGCTTCCAAAAGACGTACTGATTGAGATCGAAGCAGTAGCAGTTGTATAAATAAAGATTTTAAAATGATGGTGTGGCAGATGTATGAATGATATCTGCCACATTATTATAAGAGGGTATATGGAGACAAGAAAGAAAATTTTTGGAGCTGAATGTTTGTTTACAGCATTGATCGCAGTTTACGAGGTCGTAACGGTGTTGGCGTTATTTACAGATCTGTTTTCCGGCATCACGATAAAACAAAACATATTATTCAGTCAGAGTCTGATATTTGTACCAACAGTGTTATATCTGTTCATCATGAGAAAGCATGTAAAGGATATCATCTGGTTTCGGAGATTTCATCCGTTGACACTCCTGCTGATTCCACCACTGGTTCTGTTTATGGAGCCACTTATTACATTGTTAAATGCAATCTCAATGTTATTTGTGCGAAATGAGATCAGCGATGCGGCATCTGCACTGGTTGATCATAATACACTTGGAACTTCACTCTTTTTCATGGCATTTTTGCCGTGTGTGATAGAAGAACTGGCGTATCGTGGTGTCATGTTCGGAAGCTTTCATGAAGCCGGCAGATTAAAGGCCATATTAATGTCAGGATTTTTATTTGGACTGATGCATATGAATTTTAATCAGATGGCATATGCGGTTGTGATCGGTCTGATCTTCGGATTTGTTGTAGAAGCAACCGGAAGCATTATTCCAACAATGATCATGCATTTTCTGATCAATGGATTTTCTGTTGTTATAAAGCATATTGTAAATATCATTCCGGCGTTAAAAGATCAGGCAGAAAATACAGAAGCAACACAGACGATGCTGCTCAGCACCATCCGGGCATATATACCTATGGCACTGGTTGGCATTGTAATATCAGCAGGAATTATTTATCTGCTTGCAGTTATAAATGGCAGAAAGGAGAGTTTCACCGCTGTATTTACGGAACCTTTTAATCGGTACGATGAAAATGGCAAAAAGCTTCGACTGCTTACCCCGCTTATGATCGTGGTCATCCTCTACTGCTTGATCCGCTGCGTTGTCGAAGAATTTTTATTTTAACTATAGAAAAACGCCTACCAAATGAATCTGATCTGGTACCTACCCTATTATAAATGACTTGCTGCGGTTTCTATTCATTGCACATGTCTGATCCGCTCATGCTCCTGTGCTAACTCGTCCTTCGGACTCAGACAAGCACCCGCATTCGCTGACAATGTGCAATTCATCAAGAAATCCTCGCTAATGTCATATTATAATAGAGCAGGTACCAGATCAGATTTGTTTGGTGGGCGTTTTGTTACTATATGTAAATGAGTAATAAAAAGATAAACAGAAAAATACACCATTCGATATACAGGGATTTATCCAGTTTCGAGTGTTGGTGTTTTCACTATGAAAAACATTCGCGAGTTTATCATAGTGGAAATATCAATAGCAGAAAAAATCTCCCATTGTGGATCGTAAATCCCTCTTTGTATGCTGGTTCTTCCACTAAAATATGACATATGCGAGGCTTTCGTTGTATGGTGCACATTGCCAGTAAATACGGGTGCCTGTCTGAGCCGAAGGCGAGTTGGCACAGGAGTATTTACGGATCAGGCATGTGCAACATACAGAAAACGCAGCAGGTCATTGTTAGTGGAAGAACCAGCATATGAAGAGGGCACACAACCATAAGGGGGATTTTTTGCGTGTTTGGCTAGTCCTCGTTGCAGATCAGACCGTAGAAGGAGATCAGGTACAGTCCGGCGATACCAACGAGTGTGTAGATGATTCTGGAAAAGGCGGAGCCGGTTCCGAATAAAGCATCTACAAGATTAAAATTAAAGATTCCGATGATACCCCAAACGATCGCCCCAACGATCACAAGAGTAAGACAAATAACATTAAATACTTTCATGGCATTCCTCTCTGATTTCTAATTATTTGGACATTATTTTTTGGCAAGGCGTCGCAAAATTAATGGTTCCATATCTCTAGTTTGTGCGAACATGAAAAAAATATACTGCCATTATAAGGGAAAATGTACACACAGAATGAAGGTATAAAATGAAAAAATATAACATAATGAATCTGGTGACAAAAATTTATTTGAAGCAAATATAAAAATCAGTTGACAGGGTGCAAACATAATGTTATATTAAAAACAACATATGAACAGATATTCAGATGTTCAATAAAAACAACGAGAGGAGGGACAGAATGAATACGGACAGCAGGGAAGCATGTGAATGCAAAGAGAACGACATAGCTGAGATTACCGCTGAGATTAATGAGATGATGCCGGACGAAGAGAATCTGTATGATCTGGCCGAGTTGTTTAAGGTATTTGGCGATTCTACCAGAATCCAGATCTTATACACACTCCTGGATCACGAAAAAAGTGTTGGTGACATCGCAGAAGAGCTTGGAATGAATGCATCTGCCATTTCTCATCAATTAAGAGTGTTAAAACAGGCGAAGCTGATCAAGAACCGCAGAGCCGGAAAGAATATGTTTTATGAGCTTGCCGATGACCATGTAGCAGTGATCATGCGAATGGGACTTGAGCATATATTTGAATAATAAGAAAGGTTAAAGGTGGATATTATGAAGAAGAGATATAATTTAAGTGATGTAGATTGCGCAAATTGTGCAGCAAAGATGGAGGAGCAGATCAGCAAGTTACCGGGTGTTAACAGCGCATCTATCAGCTTTATGGCACAGAAACTTACATTAGACGCAGATGAAGACAAATTAGACGAGATCTTAAAGCAGGCAGAAAAGATCATCAAGAGCATTGATGAGGAAGCTACGATCGAATATTAGAAATAATGCAGATCTGAACATTAAGACGTTGCAGATTTACATAAGCTGAAAGAGAAGATAAAATAAGAAAATTATCGCAGATAGCAGAAAAAAGGTGATGGATTATGAGTAAGAAGCAGAAAAAGATGTTAATTCGAATCATCGTTGCACTGGTGGTATTTATCGTATGCGAGATTGCAGAGAAGCTCATCCATTTGAATGGAGTGTGGGATACAGTTGTAAAGGCTGCGATGTTTGCAGTACCATATCTGATGGCAGGATATGATGTCCTTTTAAAGGCGATCAAAAATATCAGCAAGGGTCATGTATTTGACGAAAACTTCCTGATGGCAGTTGCAACTGTAGGCGCATACGGAACCGGAGAATTTGGCGAGGCGGCAGCCGTTATGCTGTTCTATCAGGTCGGAGAATGGTTCCAGAAATATGCAGTCAACAGATCGAGAGCCAGTATCACAGATTTGATGAACATTATGCCGGAATATGCAAATATTGAAAAAGACGGACAGATCGTTCAGGTAGAACCGGAGACAGTTGCGATCGGTGATATCATCATCGTGCAGCCGGGTGAAAAAGTTCCTCTCGATGGTACTGTTATCGAAGGTGAAACATTTGTAGATACAGCAGCGCTTACCGGTGAATCCGTACCTAGAAAGCTGTCTGTTGGTGACGAAGTGTTAAGTGGTGTGATTAACCAGAACGGTGTGATCCGTGTCAAGGTATCAAAGGAATTTGACGATTCGACCGTATCGAAGATTTTGGAACTGGTGGAAAATGCAAGTACGAGAAAAGCACAGTACGAGCAGTTCATTACCAGATTTGCAAAATACTATACACCGATCGTATGTTTCCTTGCACTCGCAGTAGCGATCATTCCGCCGATCTTTGTAGGTGAATTTGGTAAATGGTTCCACCGTGCATTGATCTTTCTGGTAGTATCCTGTCCATGTGCATTGGTCATCTCCATTCCACTTAGTTTCTTCAGTGGAATCGGCGGAGCATCCAAGGCAGGTATCCTTGTAAAAGGAAGTAACTATCTGGAACTTCTGGGTAAAGCAAAGATTGCCGTATTTGATAAGACCGGAACTCTGACAAAGGGTGTATTCAAGGTTGTAGAGACATGTGCAAATGGAATCAGTGAGGATGATCTTCTGGAACTTGCAGCATATGGCGAATATTACTCCAACCATCCGATCGCAGCATCGATCAAGGCTGCATATAAGGGAACGGTACAGATCGACCGCCTCGATGGATATGAGGAAATCTCCGGAATGGGTATCAAGGTCTTAAAAGATGGAAAAGAAGTGTTAGTCGGAAATAAGAAGCTTCTGGATTCCAGAAAGATATCTATGGCAGGAGCAAAACAGCCATCCAAGGTTGGAACAGTCCTTTTCGTAGCGGAAAATGGTGCATATAAGGGATGTATCACGATCGCTGATGAGATCAAGGATGGCGTTAAGGATGCGATCGCATCAATCAAGAAATGTGGAATTGATAATGTTGTTATGCTGACCGGAGATAAGAAAGAGGTTGCTGACAGTGTAGCAAAAGAGCTTGGCATTGATACTGTATGTGCAGAGCTGATGCCGGGTGATAAGGTAGATAAAGTAGAACAGCTTCTCCGCGAGAAGGATGAAGACAGTACATTGATCTTCACCGGTGACGGAATCAATGATGCGCCTGTTTTAATGCGTGCCGATGTCGGTATCGCAATGGGAGCTATGGGTCAGGATGCTGCGATTGAAGCAGCAGACATCGTTTTGATCGATGATGATCCGGGCAAGATTGCCGTAGCATATGCAATTGCCAGAAAGACGGTTCGTATCGTGCAGCAGAACATTGTGTTTGCACTTGCTGTCAAGATCATTGTTATGGTACTCGGTGCCCTTGGTTTTGCAAATATGTGGGCAGCGGTATTCGCCGATGTCGGTGTTGCCTTCCTCGCGATCATCAACGCAACCCGCGCGCTGAAGCCATGATGTATAAATAAAAATACCATATAAGCATGAGACATCTATATCTTTATTACGCAGAACACTTTCGTTCTATTCTCACGCAGCGGTTCTAACCTCACTGCCTATGGCAGTTCACTAAGAACCGGCGTTCGAATAGGTCTGCTACATAAAATATAGATGTCTCATTTCTTTTATATGGTATTTTTAATTTGTTGCTTGTGACGAAAGCGTTTCAAACTATAGATCTATGAATAAATCAAGATAATTCGAAAGCGAATACTTTATAACTGGTGTGTTTGCATATTGAGAATTTGAATAAAAAGAGAAGACCGTCTTACTATTATGAAGCAAGCCTGTTTCAACGCCGGTTCTTAGTGAGTCGCCAAAGGCGAGGAGCTTAGTACCGTTGCGTTGAAATAGAGTGCAAACGACTTGCGTAATAATAGGTAAGACGATCTTCTTTTTTTCATAGATTTATGCAAACACACCAGTTGTAAAGTGTTCGCATAAACTACTGCTCTTCGTGAGCGAGTGCCGCAGCAACAAAGCCTTTGAAAAGCGGATGTGCTTTATTTGGTCTGGATTTGAATTCCGGATGCGCCTGAGTTCCGATGAACCAAGGATGATCCGGAATCTCGATCATCTCAACGATGTGACCGTCAGGAGAGAGACCAACCAGTTCCATACCATTATCTGTTAAAGCCTTACGGTAGTCATTGTTGACTTCATATCTATGTCTGTGACGCTCATGGATGTATTCTGTGCCATAGAGCTCATAGGATTTGGAATCTTTGCTGAGTACACATGGGTAAGAACCAAGTCTTAATGTTCCGCCGAGGTCTGTTACATCATGCTGATTCGGCATGATATGAATAACCTGATGGAAAGAGTTTGGATTGAATTCTGAGCTGTGGGCATCTGCATAACCAAGGACATGTCTTGCAAATTCAACGATCGTGAGCTGCATACCGAGACACAGACCAAGGTAAGGAACCTTTTTCTCTCTTGCATACCGGATCGCTGTGATCATGCCTTCGATACCTCTGTCACCAAAACCGCCCGGAACAAGGATTCCATCGACGTCACCCAGTGTTTCTTCCACATTTTCAGGAGTTACAAGTTCGGAATCTACCCATTTGATCTCGACCTCGGCATCGTTTGCAACACCGGCATGCTTTAAGGATTCAACAACGGAAATGTATGCATCATGCAGTGAGACATATTTGCCGACGAGAGCAACACGAACCTTTTTTTCCGGATTCTTCCAGGCAGTGATCATATCATTCCATTCCTTCCATGCATGTGGTTCCGGAGCAGGACAATCCATATGTAAGCATTTGCATACAACATCAGCGAGATGCTCTTTCTCCATAGCGAGAGGAACTTCATATAATACATCAACATCCAGATTCTGGATGACATTCTGGCTAGGTACATTACAGAATAATGCAATCTTATCCTTTAAGCCCTGATCCAGTGGATAATCAGAACGGCAGACCAGAATATCCGGCTGGATACCCATTCCCTGCAGGTTCTTAACACTCGCCTGCGTTGGCTTTGTCTTTAATTCACCGGAAGCTTTCAGATAAGGAATCAGAGTAACGTGGATCATTATACAATTCTCATGTCCGACATCATGTGTGAACTGACGGATCGCCTCTAAGAAAGGCTGGCTCTCGATATCGCCGACTGTACCGCCAATTTCGATGATCGCAACCTCGGTATCCTTTGCATCCGGATTCCGATAGAAGCGCTCTTTGATTTCATTTGTTATATGTGGAACTACCTGTACGGTGTGTCCGCCGAAGTCGCCGTGGCGTTCTTTCTGTAAGATACTCCAGTAGATCTTACCGGTCGTAACATTCGAATTCTTATTCAGACTTTCATCGATAAAACGCTCATAATGACCAAGATCCAGATCAGTCTCCGCACCATCATCGGTTACGAATACTTCACCATGCTGGATCGGGTTCATAGTACCCGGATCCATGTTGATGTATGGATCGAATTTCTGGCTGGTAACCTTGTAGCCTCTCATTTTGAGCAGACGACCAAGGGAGGCAGCAGTGATACCTTTACCAAGACCGGATACGACACCGCCTGTGACAAACACGTACTTAATAGGCATAATAATTTCCTCCTGATATATTCTAAAAACGCATAGACATACGCTCTCATTAAAAAAACACTCATTATTATACGAGAGCATTTTTCAAAAGTCAATCAGCCGTATCGAAAAACAGGATGTATCCGGCATAAAAATATGGTATGATAGTATATAAGAAGTCAAACTTAATAAAATTATGGAAAAATATTTACAAACTTTAGAAAATAAAGTTAAAAATATACATTTGACAGGAAAATGAAGTGAGAAGACGGGAGATCTCGATGGGAGCAATTCAGTTTATCCATATCAGTGATGTGAATATCGGACGAAAAGCAGACAAATTACTGTTCGGACAGACCTGTGAAAAGGACGGGATAACGACCTTGAAACAGGTTGTTTCTGATGCAGGAAAATTACAGGCTGATTTTGTATTTATCACAGGGGATCTCTTTGACCATCCGGCAACAGAAGAAGATCTTGCGTGGATTGATGAGATATTTCTGCCGCTTGATAAAACGGCGGTCATTTATTGTCAGGGAGATCATGATTACATGAAATCAGATAGTGCACTTACGGGCTATTCTTTCCGGTCAAATATTTATGTGGCAGGCTGCAGCGAGTATCGGAATCCGGTTCCGGCAGGCTCTGCAATATATGGAGTAAAGCATGAAAATGCAACTGCCATGATCGATGTTATCCGGTTTCCGAAAAAAAATGCGGTACTTTATTGTGCCGGCTATTATAGTGCCGGAGCGCAGATGGCAGTTTTAGATGAACTGACACCGGCGGATGATGAGATGACAAATATTCTGCTGGCTCATGCCGGAAATCATGGTGCGATACCGATCGATTATCCGACGATCCGGAAAGCAGGATTTGATTATATCGGATTAGGACATGAAGCTTCCTATAAAAATATGTACAATGGCAGGATTTGTTATCCGGGTGTATTGGAACCGGACAATAACAGGGAGACCGGACCGCATGGCTATGTGCAGGGAAAGTTATCAGATGGCGTGGTATCGGTACGGCTTGTGCCTGCATCACAAAAGGAATATAAGACGATCCGCTATCCGGTCAGTAATTATATGTCAGATGAAGAACTGGCAGATGAATTGCATCGTATTATTGCAAGAGAGGGAGAAGAAAATATTTATTCGATCTATCTGGTACGACCGGAAAAATGTGAGAAGACCTTTCATTTGCAGGAGGCACTGGCCACTTACCGGATTGCCGCGCTGATCGGAGAAGTGTATCAGCGTGAGGATTATGATGAATACAGAAAAGCAAACCGGGGAAATGCATTTGGACGATTGCTTGATAAACTGGATGCTGACTCTCCGATCCGGGAGGATGGGGCGAAGCTGGCAGTTGACCTCGTTATAGAACGATCAAAGATATACACCAGAAGCAGCCGGAAAATGAATGACCGGCTTTATGAGGAAACGATCCGGGTAGTGCTTGAGAATCTGAAACAGGATATGGATAAACTCCGTACCTCAAAGAATATTCAGGAATATGAACAGGCAAAGGAACGGCTGGCAGAAAGTCCGGATGTACTGGAACGCTTAAATGAAGCATGGGCAATGGAACGGAAGAACAAACTGGAGCTTCTGACTGCCCGGAACAATCAGGCGCAGATCGTACCAAGACACAGAAGCAAGTGGATACGAACCGGTATCCGTGCCGCCATTGTTCCATTTGTCATATTCTGTATCATGGAATTGTTCCTGATGCCACGGGCGTACATTCAAATGTCAGAGCGTATGAATGGTACAGATGTGGTTCGTTTTCTGGTTACATCAATACTTGCGATCGTGCTCTGCTTTGTGATCGGTTACGTATTTGCGCGACTGATCGATCAGAATAAGGCAGACGGAATACGAAAAGAACGCGCAGATGCAGAACGGCTTGAACGCGAGTTGGCTGCAAAAGGCGAGCAGCTTCACGAAGTCAGAACCGGATATCAGTTACAGGACACGAAGCGGCGAGAAATCCAGTCGGATGTGAATGCCAGAGAAGATCTTGTAGCGCAGACGATCTACAAGATTCAGGTGATGGAAGAAGCGATGCGGATGTTAGAATAAAAAGAAAAAGGGCACTTGAAAAACAGGTGCCCTAGGATACTAACATATTTGCCAGCAGGATACTTACGACGATCCCTGCACCGAGAGACAACAGGGCGCAGGGGATGATATATCGGGATTTGCGGACTTTGGCAGCCATCAGATATACAGACATCGTATAGAATAAAGATTCCGTACAGCTAAGGATAATGGCAGCGGTGAGTCCTTCTCTGGAATCAGGTCCATAGTCGTTAAAGATATTTAGCATCAGACTGGTGGCAGACCCGGAGGAGAACAGCTTCGTTATAATGACGGGGATCACACAATCCGGGGTATGTATGAGAGAAGCAATCGGCTTCAGAGCGGTTGTGATCAGGCCAAGGGCACCGGAATCATTCAGGATTCGCACAGCCACAAATAGGCCGATCAATGTTGGAACTAATTCGACTACGATCTTCATTCCGTCAAATGCTCCGTCAATAAAATCTTCATAGACATTCGTCTTTTTAATACAGCCGTATAACACAACAGCAAATATGACCATCGGGATGATACTGTTTGAGATTGTTGTCAGCATGATAAGCCTCCATTAAGATTCTGTGTATGTTTATTTCGTTTTGGCAGGTTATTTAGCAGACATGTCGATTTTGAAAGTCAACTGCGCTGTCTATTATGAGTTTTCTACGCGAACTCGCCTGTAAACAGGCTCAAACATGCTTCGAAAACTCAAACGATGCTCGTTGACTTTTCCAAAATCAGACATACGTCTGCGATAAATAACCTGCCAAACCGAAATATATACACAGATATATTCTGTATTATGAAAGTCAACTGCGCTGCTTATTAAAGATTTCTAAGTGAACTCGCCGCTTCATTTTCCTCGTTTGTTAATAATGACAGCCAGCAGAACGGCGACGGTGGTGGAGCAGACGGTTGCGATGATGCCGGGCAGGATAATGGCGGTAGGATGTTCAGAACCATAGGTTGCACGATAGGCAATGATATTTACCGGGATCAGTTGCAGCGAAGAAATATTCAGGATCAGGAAGACGCACATTTCTCGACTGGCAGATTTGCTTCCATTGTTGTCCTTAGCCAGTTCCTGCATCGCCTTTAGTGCCGGCGGTGTTGCAGCCCACCCAAGCCCTACAATATTTGCAATGATGTTCGTACACATATATTCATATGCCGGATGCTCCGGGGAAAGTCTTGGAAATAAGAATCTCATGACAGGGGACATTTTCGATGACCATTTCTTCATCAGACCGGTGCGTTCTGCAATCTTCATAATTCCACACCACATCGTAACAATTCCAAGCATGGTGATACAGAGCGAAACGGCGTCACTCCCGGCATCAATGATACCTGCATTCACATCTTCCATATGCCCGGTCAGAAGTGCGGTAATAATACCGACTAAGATCATGGCAGCCCAGATCAGATTAATCATAGAAGCCCCTTTGATTTTGCTTTTACATAATGAATATATGCGGGAATATGGGGGAAGTATGCTATAGTATTATTGATTTTTAAATCCATACAATGTGAATTTTATATATTCTATATTGCAATAATATCAGAATAACGATAAAATAATGATAATATATTAATGACAAGAAGCATGAAATAAAAAGGAGTGATAAAAATGATACAGATTAGACCGGTTTCAGATCTTAGAAATAAGTTCCCTGAAATTGAAACAATTGTGAATAGTGGAAAGCCTGTATATTTAACGAAAAATGGATATGGGGCGATGGTTGTTTTAAGTATGGAAGAGTATGCGAATCTTACAGAGAATGTTGAAATGAAACTTGATGAAGCTGACAGACAGGCAAAAGCGACAGATAAAAGACTTTCACATGAAGAAGTATTTAGCAAAGCAAGGAGTGTGATGGATGCAAGATAGAATCTACAAGCTAAGATATTTGCCACTTTTTGAACAGGATTTGCTTGATACAGTGAATTATATTTCGAAGGTTTTAAAAAATGAAGAAGCGGCAATACGACTGATAAATGATGTTGAAACAGCAATATTAGCCAGATTAAACAATCCGGTAGCGTTTGAACCATATCATTCCAGAAAAAAACGTGAATATCCATATTACCGGATCTATGTAAGAAATTATGTGATTTATTATGTGGTAATTGATGATGTTATGGAAGTACGACGGTTATTGTATGGTGCAAGAAATATAGAAAATTTGTTAAATTAATACATATAAAAAGAGCAGTAAAATTATCAGATTTACTGCTCTTTTTATATGTATTCGTCTCAATCATCCTGTAATATGTCACATTTTTACATTTTCCCCATAAAGTATAGAGAGATGAATAATATGTAAATTCAGGAGGTATATTCATTTGGAACAGTATAGAAACTGCAACAGAAATGGCGGCAGATATCCTGCTCAGCCAAATCTCATGATGCAATATGCAAATAACCGCAATGCCTCTTCCTGCAATGGAAACCGTCAGGGCACAGGCGGCTGTCCTTCCAGACAGGATCATTGCGAAACAACAAGAAAGGATGTAGAGACCTGTGGCAGATTCAGTCCGCATCCGGTTGGTATGGCGTATGTGCCAAGTCAGGAATTTGGGGAACTCTATGATGCGAAAAAGGGTCTGTGCGAAGGAACCATGTTCCCGGATCTGAATCTGATCTTTTGTGGTGTAAGGGGGAAATAGGCAATGAATAATATGAACAAACAGCAGCTCTTTGCCTTTATAACAGAAGTGTCCTTCGCGTTGGATGACATTTCCCTGTATCTGGACACTCACCCGGAATGTCCAAAGGCACTGGCAGCATACAGCAATTATAAAGCAATGCGGCAGCAGGCAGTCCGCGAATACACGACCGCCTATGGTCCATTGAACCGATATCAGGTAAATGATGACAATTATTTTGACTGGGTTGACAAACCTTGGCCATGGGAAAGGGAGTGTGGTTGTTAAATGTGGATCTATGAAAAAAGATTACAGTTTCCGGTAAATATCAAAGAGACAAATGCACAGCTTGCGCAGGCAATAATCTCACAATACGGCGGACCGGATGGTGAAATGGGTGCATCTATGCGATACCTGTCCCAGCGTTATGCAATGCCGGACAATAAGGTGAAAGCGATTCTTACCGATATCGGTACAGAGGAGCTGGGACATCTGGAGATCGTTGCCACGATCATTTACCAGCTTACCTGCCGGTTATCGATCGAGGAGATTAAGGCATCGGGATTTGACAAATATTATATCGATCACACCTTAGGAATCTGGCCGCAGGCAGCAGGCGGCATTCCATTTAACGCCTGCGAATTCCAGAGTAAGGGTGATCCGATCACGGATCTTTTCGAAGATATGGCAGCAGAGCAGAAAGCACGGTCGACTTATGACAATATCCTGCGTCTCTGCAAGGACTATCCGGATGTATATGAGCCGATCAAATTCCTTCGCGAACGTGAGGTCGCACATTTCCAGCGCTTCGGTGAAAGCCTTGGCATTGTCCGCGACAAGATGGATACAAAGAACTTCTATGCATTTAACTCAGCATTTGACACAAGTGCTCCATGCGTGGAGAAATGTGGGAAGTAAGAGATAGTCGCTACCGATTGTTTATTATTATATAGTAGTGACAGAAGCAGAAAAATCAGGCAGCAATCCTGAATCGGGGATATCAAGCTGCCTGATTTTTTCACAATGTATATTATTGAGAATAATTCTTGAAAAGAATTATAAATTTATTCAGTTTGTGGTATAATGAGTATAAAATTATTTGTTTGCAAGGATGAAAAAACAAATCGTATTTTGTAAAAGGGAGGTACAAGCATATGGACAAAAAAGCAATCTATAATTTATCCTATGGTGTATTCATGTTATCCACCAGATCGGGGGAGAAGGTAAACGGCTGTATCACAAATACATGTATGCAGGTGGCAGGCAATCCGGTTCGGGTTGCAATATCTGTATTAAACACGAATTATACATGCGACCTGTTGAAAGAGAGCGGGATATTCGCTTTGAGTATTCTGGATCAGACCTGCTCATTTGCCACGATAAAACATTTCGGGTTCCAGTCCGGCAGGGATGTGGACAAATTCGCAGAGCTGCAGATGCCGAAGGACTGCAACGACATTCCGTATATGGGCTGGAATGCCTGTGCCGTGATCAGCGGAAAAGTGGTAGAACAGCATGACCTCGGCACACATACATTATTTATCGCAGAAGTCGTAGATGCCAAGCTGATCAATGAAAATGCACCACTGACTTATGCGGATTATCAGACAAAGGTAAAACCAAAAGCAGAACCGAAAGCCCAGGACAAGAAGATCGTAGGCTGGCGCTGCCGTATCTGTAATTATGTATATGAAGGAAGCGAGCTGCCGGCAGATTTCACCTGCCCGATATGTGGACATGGGGTAGAGGATTTTGAGCCGGTGTATGAGGCGTAAGCTATTAAAAAGCTTATAAACAGGAGGACAATGCTATGGAACGAGTAGCAAAATTTTTAAAGGACGCAGAAACTTATTATTTAGCAACTGTAGAGGGTGACCAGCCAAGAGTCAGACCATTTGGAACTGCCCATATTTTTGAAGGCAAGTTATACATACAGACAGGCAAAGTAAAAGATGTATCAAAGCAGATCCATGCAAATCCGAAGGTTGAGATTTGCGCTTTTATGAATGGAGAATGGCTTCGTGTAGCAGGAGAACTGGTGGAAGATGACCGCAGAGAAGCAAGACAGTCTATGTTAGATGCATACCCTTCATTACAGAAGATGTATTCCGCAGATGATGGTAATACTGAGGTATTTTATTTTAAGAATGCCACAGCAACATTTTCATCATTTACACATGAGCCGGAAGTTGTGAAGTTTTAAATGTATTACATGGTTTGACAAACGCCCTCGCTTGTATAAGCGGGGGCGTTTGCATTAGGTTATTGGTATTTGAAAGTGTATTTTCTAAAATTTGACAAAATATGCGTATATTATTGCACATTATGACAAATAAAGGTATAATATTTCCATAATAAAAGGGGGCGGGTCTGAGATAGAGGCTTTTTAGTTTTCTATTTTCTCTAATAAGAAATCCCTATAATTATGAAGTGAAATTGATATGATGGACGATTTTTTGTACATGGTATAGATTAGTATATTCATATTAATGATTGATTGTAATAAAAAATACATTGTGGAATATAAGGCACGTTCCAATATGTGGCTATTACTAAATATCTTAATAATAAATTAGTATTTACATTCCACAATGTATTTAAAATTATATATGGAATGATAGAAAATTACAACAGGATGATTTTTATAAAAACAATACCAACTAAATTATTTTTAAGTTATTGGTATTGACATGAGAATAAATATATGCTATTTTGATAATACAAAGAAAAATAAATTAACAAGGAGGTGAAAAAATGTATCAGATTAAGCTTTGTTTTAAATTGGAATACTCGTTTCTTCCGAAAGAGATGGATCGATTGTTTACAAGTTTTTTAAAGGCGGCGACGAAGAATATTTCCAAAGATTTGTATCAGCGTTTATATGATAAGAGCAGATCAATCATGAAGACGTTTACTTATTCGTATTATTTGCCTGGAGCTAAGTTTACAGCTGATAAGATACTTCTTGATAAGGACGAATTCATGGTATTTTTTACGGATGCTGATGATAAGGAATTTTTATATTTGTTTAATGCGTTTCAGACTATGAAATTCAGACATTATTCGATGAATAAAAATTCCATGCAATTAATGTCTGTGTATATTCAGAATATAAATGATATTACAGACGATGAAATCATCATAAAAATGCAGAGCCCATTATTGGCAAGATATCATGATAATGATACGAATTCAGATACTTATTATACGTTTGATAAGAATGAGTTTGCAGACGTTGTGAAAGAGAATGTTAAGATCTTTATTGAAAGAATGAATATTCCGGTTGAGACAGATGATTTTTCTATTCAGGCAATCAAAGGGAAAAAGGTTGTAATACCAGTGTTTGGAAGAAATACAGATGCGTCGCTTGGCATTTTCAAATTGAAAGGTTCTGTTGCTTTATTAAATGTTTTGCAGAGATCCGGAATTGGAGCGCGCAGGTCGACGGGAAATGGAAAGTTTGAAGTATTAGGTTAGAAGAAAGGAGGATTATAAGTTTGGGTAGAATCTATATACCAATGGGTGATTTTCTGAAAAATGCGGGAATCGTAGGTATGCATTATATACTGGACGAAATTGCTGATGCATCGGAAGATTTGGATTATGGCTATACGGAGGATAATCAGCAATTATGGCTTGATACAGATTTCTGTCAGAAAACGGACTGGACGGATTTATACTTCCGTGGGATCACGACATATTACAGGTCACATAGTGTATATCAAACAATATTGGATAAGATTAAGAATTTGTTAGCTGTACTGGATTTGCCGGAATGGGATGGTAAAAAGTGGAAAGATGATATCAAATTCATTAACGATAAACTTTTGTCTAACAGTTATAAATCGGGCATTGCCAGTATAAAGGATGAGGTTGATACCACAGAAGCATATGAGCTGCTTAAGGCGGTAAAACTGAAAGAATCTATGGAACCGGAACTGTTGCGGGATCGATTGGTTCAGTTACATGAATTTCTTATTCAGCCCATTTGTGCAGAAACCTTGATCATGAAAAGTGCTATATACAATTACATCAATCGTTTCTGGGATGGAAAATGTTTTCTATTACGTGCAAATGCAGCGAAAAATATGCGAGAGGTTTTTGAAAATGATTTTTCAGAACCATTTCGGACTTATATAGCAATTGATCAAAAGAAGGCAAAGGAGATATGCATTGATTGTAGTGCAATGATTGATTCGAAGACGAAAGTATCACTTGCATTTATGAAGGATCAGGCAGATGATCTGGCAAGAAAACAATCAGCTTTCTGGAATTGTAAGGTAGATGCTTTCCTGTGTCCGGTGTGTGCATTTGTATATGCGTTATCTCCGCTTGGTTTTTATCTGATGGGAAATCGATTTTTGTTTATTAATACGGATCAGAACATTCAGGAATTATTAGAAGCAAATCGTAAGGATGGCGTCATGCAGGATGCGGAAAGGGAAGATGAAGAACGATATACTTCATGGATTTCCAGAACATTGAATCTGTTATTGAAGATGAAGACAGAAGAACTTGGTAATATTCAGGTTATAACCAGAGGCAGAGATGAAAGCGAACGTTATACATTTGATATTATTAATAAAAATATCCTTGCAATATTAAATGATGAGAAAGTAAGGGCTGGACTTGATGTATTAAGTAAATACCCATATATAAAAAAGGGGACTGAATATATAAATATACATGAAACAGTAATATTGAATATTCTTCGGTATAGAAATCAATATCCATTATTAAATATCTTGTTAAGGCAGTCTTTGGATACAAAGACATATTTGGTAGATGCATACTGGGTATATGACATTCAGATTCGTGTAAGTTTATTGAAGAAAGACAATGTAGATAAGAATAGGATAGGAGGTGCGATAGTGAATCGATACAAAGTTAGAGAGTGTGGATATGAATTAAGAAATAAACTGTTGGCTGCGAAAGGCACAAGCGATGATTCAAGAATCAGAGGTACTGTATATCGATTACTGAATGCAGTTGCAGTTGGAGATGTTTCTCATTTTATGGAAATTATAATGCGTATCTATTGTTCTGTAAATCTGACAGTTCCGGATGCATTCATAGAGTGTCTGGATAATCGAGAGAAGTTTAGAGAGTATGGATATGCATTCCTTATGGGATTAGAAGGAAGTCATTATGAAAAGAAGGAGGAAAAGGTTAATGATTAGGAATGGTTTAACACTTACAATGGTATTTCTTGCAGAAAGTGCAAATTATGGAGAGGGCGTAGGTAATATTACGACACTCAAAAAATTATCACGAGGAACATATGAGCAGTATTCTTATATATCAAGACAGGCATTAAGATACAATATTATTCAGCAGTTAGGCTGGGATACAACACCTGTTGATGGTAAGAGTGGAGTGGTTCAGTTTGCACCAACTGCCAATATAAAAGATTACCCGGAAATTGACTTTTTTGGTTATATGAAGACCAGCGCAAAAGGAGAGGATAAAAAAGGCGGAGCAGATACCAGAAGTGCAGTTGTTCGACTGAGTAATGCGGTATCATTAGAGCCTTATCAGAGCGATCTGGAATTTTTAACCAATATTGGCTTGGCAAAACGTCAGGATCTTGATAATGCGATTGCACAGAGTGAGATACAGAAATCATTTTATTCATATACGATCACGATAGATCTTGATCGTATTGGTGTGGATGGAGATCTTGAGATATCTGTAGAAGAAAAAGCAGATCGAGTAAAGAAATTCCTTGATACGATCCAGTATTTATATCGTGATATAAAGGGAAGAAGAGAGAACCTTAGTCCTGTATTTGCAATCGGTGGTCGATATATAAGAAAAAATCCGTTCTTTGAAAATAGAGTATCTTTGGAAAATGGTGCGATAAACACGAAGATGCTTGAAGAGATTATTGAAAGTGATGAGGATATAAAGAACAATACCTGTGTTGGAGTTGTGACAGGTATTTTCCAGAATGATGCAGAATTAAAAGATACATTGCATGCAAAGACCGTTGCGGATGTATTTAAACAGTTGAAAAAGGAAGTTGATGAATATTATGGAGCGAGCAATTAGAATTGATTGTTTTCAAAACCTTGCGAACTACAGAAAACCAAGTAGTTTCATTATAAAAGAATCTTATCCGTTGCCACCATATTCAACTGTTATTGGTATGATTCATGCAATTAGTGGATTTGACAGTTATCACAAGATGCAGGTAAGTATCCAGGGAGAAAACGCAGGTTCTGTATCAGAATTATACACAAGATATTCATTCAAATTCGATACAAAGTATGAAGAAGGAAGACATCAGCTCTGTATCAAAGGTGAAGACAAAGATTATGGTGTGTTTAAGGGGATTGCACATGTAGAACTGATCTGTGATAATCGGATGGTTTTACATATTATACCTGAGGAGGAAGATTTTGATAAGATTTATCAGGCACTGAAGTGTCCGATTATTTATCCATCATTAGGGCGGTATGAAGATTTGCTGGATATTCAAAATGTAGAAATTGTTGAATTACAGAAAGTTGAATCAGCAACGATTCGAAATAATATCTATATTCCATTTCAATCAGAACTGGATATTGGACGACGTACAAGCACGACTTACATGTTAACAAAGGAATACGAGATAACACCGCAGGGATATCGCAGATGGAAACCGGATGGTGGAAAGATAAAAGCGCATTATATGCCGAAGGATACTTCAGTAGTGAATGCATATATCGATACCTATGGGGATGTTGTTGCGTTCGCATAACAAGATAAGAGAGGGATTGACAATACGATATGGAATATTATGCAAAGTCAAATGACACCAAGAAGGAGGTTAAAAATGTAAATGACATCAGAAACATATTGATTTATCTTTTGGACAACCAGATGGATAAATTGAATGAAAACGAGTCGAAGATGATCATTTCTTACTTGGATTCTTTGAAACAGCAAACTGTTCAGGAGCAAAAAACTTTAAGAGAACATGAGAAGGATATTGTTAACTGTGCAGGAAAATTCTTTGAGATTTTTTATATGTATTTTACAGAAAAGGAAAAGAATCTGGTTTTAGAGGCATGCCGAGTGCATGACCTTGGAAAAGCTAATTATATTTTCCAAACAATTGTCAATCCCGGACTTGCAAGGATGGCAGAAAGTCAGATACCACATGGTTTCCTTAGTGCACTTAGTTTATCAGAGAAACAGATTAAGCAGGAAATACCTGGATGTACAGACGATGACTTTTCTATGTTGTTGACAGCAGTCTATTATCATCATGATCGGAAGGATAGTTTTTCTGATAGAAATTTTTATGACTATTACGATAAATGGTATAAAAAATATTTGCAGGAATATTTGGGAAAAGAAGATGTGAAATTTTCTGCCGCAAATCGTAATCAACTTTTGTATTCGAATAATCCTACAATGAAATTGAGAAGTGTAGATGAGCCAACATGGTGTGAATATATGCTGATAAAGGGATTGTTGAATAAGTTTGACTGGACGGTAAGTGCAGGATATGAAGAAGCAGAATTACACAGTGACATTGCTGAGAAAAAATTATGCAGCACGATTCGCGATTACTTTTCAAATTCATTGCGTGAGTTGCAGGTTTTTATGCAGGAACATAGTGATGATAATGTTGTAGTTATAGCACCTACTGGATCGGGAAAAACAGAGGCAGCTTTATTATGGGCAAATGGTGAGAAAGGTTTTTATACATTACCGTTAAAAGTTTCTTCTAATGCCATATATAGCAGAATAAAGGACAGGTATATGTATAAGGATGTAGCATTGCTTCATTCTGATAGCTTGAGCAGTTATTTTGATGGAACAGATGGGAAATTTACAGATGGGAATACCAGATATGAGCAGGCAAAATTGTTCTCGTATCCACTTACTGTCTGCACGGTAGATCAATTATTTAAATTTGTTTATAAAGCCCCGGGAACTGAGATTTTTGCAGCAACACTGAAATATTCAAAATTAATTATAGACGAGATTCAGTCATATTCTCCTAAGATAGTAGCAGCATTAATTTACGGCTTGTCAGAACTAAAACAAATGGAAGGAAAATTCGCAATCATAACAGCAACATTTCCGCCGGTTTTAGAATTTTTTATGCGAAAATATCGGTTGATAAAGGATCGGGATTATATTTTTAGAGATTTTTCCGATACAATGGGAACAGACAGGCATAAGATCGCATTATTTCATGAAGAATTTGATTTTGACAGAATTGCGGAAGATGGATACAAGAAAAAAGTTTTGGTCATATGCAATACAGTATCAAAGGCACAGAAGGTATATGAAGAATTATCCCAAAGAACAGACGAGGTATTCCTGCTTCATTCCAGATATATTCGGAAACATCGAAATCAGTTGGAAAAGATGATAATGGATTTTTCCGATAATGATGAGATGACAGGTATATGGGTAACAACCCAGATTGTAGAAGCAAGTCTGGATATTGATTTTGATGTTCTTTATACGGAGATGTGTACGGCTGACAGTTTATTGCAAAGAATGGGACGGTGTAATAGAGCAGGAAAAAAGGATATAACCGATGCAAATGTATTAATTTATGTTAATTATTCAGGATGTATGAAGAATGGAAAAGGAATATATGACAGTGATATATATGATAGATCTGTACGATTATTAGAGGAATATAATGGAATGCTTTTTTCCGAAAAAGATAAAGTTCAGTATATGAATAAAGTTTATGATGTAGACGCATTAAAGAATACGGCTTACTTCCAAACGATAAAAAGAAATCTGGCTAAATTTAAATCGTTACAGCCGTTAGATTATACATCTAAGAAAGATATCGATGAGGATTTTCGTGGAATAAAAAGTATTACAGTAATCCCAGATAGAATATATCAGGAAAATCAGGAGCTGATCGAGGCAATAACGGGTGTTTTAGATACACCATATGTTGACAGTAATATACGAAGGATATTGAAAGCAAAACTGGCAGATATAACTCTTAATCTGAATCTGTATTCGGATCGGAGAAAATTAGATGGTGTGGATTTGAATTGTATAAATGACAGATTAGATATTCACAGGACATGCTTATTATATGATTTTGATGAAATGACAGGACGGGGTATGGGCTTATCGTTAACGAAGTATGATGATGAGTGGAATTTCATATAAGGAGGAATTGTGGAAAATCGAGTTACTGGTGTAATGATTTATTATTATTTTGTGTGTAAAAGAAAATTATGGTATTTCATAAATGAAATAAACATGGAATCCGATAATGAAAATGTTATGTTGGGTAAATTACTTGATGAGAACAGTTACCGGCGTGATGATAAACACATTAATATCGATAATGTAATAAATATTGATTTTATAAAAGAGCATCAGGAATTACATGAGATAAAAAAGAGCAAGGCAATAGAAGAAGCAGGAATCTGGCAGGTTAAATATTATCTATATTATTTGAAACAACGAGGAGTTAAGGGCTTAACGGCAAAGATTGATTATCCATTGATCAAGAAAAATATTGTTGTTGAACTGTCAGAGGATGATGAAGTACAGTTGCAGAAGATAGTTGCAGATATAGAAAAGTTAAAAATGCAGGAACAACCACCAGCATTTGAAAAACAAAAAATATGTGGAAAGTGCGCATATCATGATTTGTGTTTTATCTAACATGGAGGGATAATGGGACAAAGTTTTTATATTTACAATAGTGGAGATTTAAAAAGAAAAGATAATACACTTCAATTTATATCTACAGGTGGAGAAAAAAGAGATATTCCGATTGAACGAATTGATGATATTTATGTCATGTCAGAAATGTCATTTAATACAACATTTTTGAGTTACATTTCTCAATATGGAATCCCGATACATTTCTTCAATTATTATAATTTTTATACAGGTAGCTTTTATCCAAAAGAAAAGCTGTTGGCAGGTCAATTATTGGTAAAACAGGTTGAACATTATACTGATTATGGCAAGAGATTGTCCATTGCAAAAAAAATTATAGAAGCGGCTGCCGATAATATTTACCGAAATCTCCGGTATTATAACGGGCGAGGTAAGGATGTGTCTTCCTATATGTCAGAAATTGATTCGTTGAGAAAAGAATTACTCAAAACATCAACGATTCAAGAGTTAATGGGAATAGAAGGAAATATACGAAGACATTATTATGCAGCGTGGAATGTTATCATTGATCAGGAAATAGAGTTTGATAAAAGAGTTATGCATCCGCCTGATAACATGATTAATTCGTTGATTTCTTTTGTTAATTCTCTGATTTATTCAAAGGTTCTTAGTGAGGTATATCATACACAATTGAATCCGACGATAAGTTATCTCCATGAACCTGGTGTCAGAAGATTTTCGCTATGTCTGGATGTAGCAGAAATTTTCAAACCGTTGATAGGAGATCGACTTCTTTTTTCTTTATTAAACCGTAATCAGATAACAGAAAAAAGTTTTACGAAGGAGTTGAACTATTTGCATTTGAATAGGGATGCATCCAGATTGATTGCACAGGAGTTGGAGAAAAAATTACAGCAGACAATTATGCATAAAGATTTAGGTCGCCCTGTTACATATCAGTATCTGATGCGTTTAGAGTTATACAAGTTGATCAAGCATCTGATCGGTGAAAAAGAATATGAAGGATTCAGAATATGGTGGTGAAATATGTATGTAGTATTGGTATATGACATAAATAAAGAAAACAATGGACAAAAACGATGGAATCATATTTTTAAGATTTGTAAAAGGTATTTGTCCCATATACAAAATTCTGTTTTTGAGGGAGATATCACAAAAGTACAACTTGTGAAGCTGAAACAGGAGCTGGATGAATATATTGATCATGAATTGGATTCCGTTATTATATTTAAAAGCAGGCAGGAAAAATGGTTGAATAAAGAATTTTGGGGTAAGGAAGATGACAAAGCCAGTTTCTTTATTTGAAATTGTCGACCATAAATATTGCAAAAACTGCCGTCAGTCGACAATGTGATGAAATATAGAAAAATGGAATATACAATTAAAAAATAGAAAGTGTATTCCCAGTATTGAAGCAAGGTCGACAGAAAGAGGATATGAAAGCATTGTAAAATATTGCTTTTTTATAGTGTTGGTTTTAATAGATACATGGTGGAATGTGAATTTATCATCGAACAATTTATATAATGCAGGTGCAACCGTTTTAATAGATACATGGTGGAATGTGAATTTAAAACGTGGTTACATAGCACAGCAGGAATTAGAAGTTTTAATAGATACATGGTGGAATGTGAATATATCAGATTGATGTGGTAACAGGGTTCGGCACGTGGTTTTAATAGATACATGGTGGAATGTGAATGTATATACAAGGTCACTTGTACTATACTTAGGACTAGTTTTAATAGATACATGGTGGAATGTGAATTCTGAATCAACTGCATCTTTTGTAACCACGTCTGAGTTTTAATAGATACATGGTGGAATGTGAATGTTGAACAACTTTCTTGGATAGTCATTTATCCAATCGTTTTAATAGATACATGGTGGAATGTGAATGATGATAAGAATCATCTGGATAGGTACCAGCCGGATGTTTTAATAGATACATGGTGGAATGTGAATCAAACCGGACGCAGACAGATCATTGACATGTGCGCCGTTTTAATAGATACATGGTGGAATGTGAATTAGTTGATTTTTTGTGAGAATCGTAGTTGTTGATGGTTTTAATAGATACATGGTGGAATGTGAATTTTTTTTAAATTCGCTTTTTACTTGCTTATTATCGGTTTTAATAGATACATGGTGGAATGTGAATACCATTGTTCTCGGAAAGCTCTACCGGATCTCCTACGTTTTAATAGATACATGGTGGAATGTGAATAAATATAAAGGTAAACTCTCGAATGGAAGAGCCGTCGTTTTAATAGATACATGGTGGAATGTGAATGGCCCTTCAGATATGCCTTATTGTTTTTCAGCATCTGTTTTAATAGATACATGGTGGAATGTGAATAAAATCCACGTCTTGCGTCAATCACCGGAACTGGAGTTTTAATAGATACATGGTGGAATGTGAATCTATTTACATTACCTAAATTAATGTTAGCGGGTGTATGTTTTAATAGATACATGGTGGAATGTGAATTATGGTGTTGGTCGCGATGTAGTCGTTTATCAGCTAGTTTTAATAGATACATGGTGGAATGTGAATGTTTCTGCCTTAAAAAAATCATTAGGAAATGGCACAGTTTTAATAGATACATGGTGGAATGTGAATTTCATTTTTTACCTCCTTATAAAATAACGCGGAGGGGTTTTAATAGATACATGGTGGAATGTGAATCGTATAGGTGTTGTGCCAATTTCGGCAAAGGACGTTGTTTTAATAGATACATGGTGGAATGTGAATCTGGGTAATGGCACTCAGATAGGTACTACGATAGGAGTTTTAATAGATACATGGTGGAATGTGAATCCGGCTGATCGCGGTATGTAGTGCATGATTGACGGTTTTAATAGATACATGGTGGAATGTGAATGAAGCGAAATGGGTTGGAGAGAACAGCTCTGATGCGTTTTAATAGATACATGGTGGAATGTGAATCTTATAGTAAACGCAACGACCGGGCAGCAGATGAAGTTTTAATAGATACATGGTGGAATGTGAATACAGAAAGACGCTCCATGTATCCGCGGATGTTTGCAAGTTTTAATAGATACATGGTGGAATGTGAATAAGCACATGAGGAATGGAACCTTTACATCAGAACCTAGTTTTAATAGATACATGGTGGAATGTGAATTAATAAGATATACGGAGAATTTATAGATCTTGTGGAGTTTTAATAGATACATGGTGGAATGTGAATTTATCCGTATTATTGCCTTTGTAAAGCAGCCACTTAGTTTTAATAGATACATGGTGGAATGTGAATTAAACACATTCACAAGCACACTGTACCCCGTTCCAGTTTTAATAGATACATGGTGGAATGTGAATGAGTTTTTATCTGTTATAAACAAATACTTTACTGTAGTTTTAATAGATACATGGTGGAATGTGAATGAAAAAGTGGTTACATTTGTGTCTCCATCCCCTGCAGTTTTAATAGATACATGGTGGAATGTGAATGTTTTTAATAAGCTGTCAGTTACAGAACCGCTCTGGTTTTAATAGATACATGGTGGAATGTGAATCTAGCTGTTTTTGATGTAGTTACTTTTGTCTTGTAAGTTTTAATAGATACATGGTGGAATGTGAATTGAACAACTGTGTACTTCTCAAAGATTTTGCGACAGTTTTAATAGATACATGGTGGAATGTGAATACGCACATCAGACGATACATCACATAGAACATCACCAGTTTTAATAGATACATGGTGGAATGTGAATGTTTTATACAAAAAATCTGGCATTTATGACGATGGATCGTTTTAATAGATACATGGTGGAATGTGAATCGACTATGCAGTTCGCTATTCTGTAAAGCCCTATCTTGTTTTAATAGATACATGGTGGAATGTGAATTGCGAAACTATTCGCAAAACTCAGGTTGTTTTGCGTTTTAATAGATACATGGTGGAATGTGAATACTTCATATTGCCAGCCGTCTTTATTTGCAATCACGGTTTTAATAGATACATGGTGGAATGTGAATTGCTTTCGGAATACCAATCTTTTTACTCGAGTTATTGTTTTAATAGATACATGGTGGAATGTGAATGTGCCACTGTGGGGTATCTGCTCCGTGGCGATAATCGTTTTAATAGATACATGGTGGAATGTGAATGATTTCGACACATTCCGGTATGCAAATCTTTTTGCCGTTTTAATAGATACATGGTGGAATGTGAATTTCGTCGGGGGTGAGGTATGCGAGCTTGTCAATGAAGTTTTAATAGATACATGGTGGAATGTGAATACGCTGGTGAAGAACATTCCGAAAATTATCAAGGCAGTTTTAATAGATACATGGTGGAATGTGAATATTCAAATTCAAATGCCCGGTTTGTGATAGATTTTTGTTTTAATAGATACATGGTGGAATGTGAATACGAACAAGCTTGGCGCAGGCGTTGAGGAAGTATCCGTTTTAATAGATACATGGTGGAATGTGAATTTAATTCCGATTAATGTCGAAAACCCCCCAGAGTGGGTTTTAATAGATACATGGTGGAATGTGAATTTGGATGGGTATCGCGGTGAAGATTGCTTGATACTTGGTTTTAATAGATACATGGTGGAATGTGAATTCTAACAACAGAGGCGGTGTCCACGTTGAAACGATGGTTTTAATAGATACATGGTGGAATGTGAATTCATAAACTTTTATACTCAATTCCTTAAATGTATTTAGTTTTAATAGATACATGGTGGAATGTGAATGCGGAAATGTGACAGATCGGACAGTGACCGGATCTAGTTTTAATAGATACATGGTGGAATGTGAATTTATCACATTGATATGATGATTTATAGGTTTCTGCGGTTTTAATAGATACATGGTGGAATGTGAATTAGGGTGGATATTTCGCTGTTGGTGAATATTGAACGTTTTAATAGATACATGGTGGAATGTGAATGTTGTACCTGGCTCTTTATATAATAAATCGTATGACGTTTTAATAGATACATGGTGGAATGTGAATAAAGACACCGATTTCCTCCGGACTTTTATTGTCGCGTTTTAATAGATACATGGTGGAATGTGAATTCTTTTAGTTATGAAAATTTTGGAAAACGTATATAGTTTTAATAGATACATGGTGGAATGTGAATCAGGAATTTGTTGATTCTCTTTTAAAAATCTCTGACGTTTTAATAGATACATGGTGGAATGTGAATGAGGATATAAAAAGTTTTATTGCATTAGGTGCGGCGTTTTAATAGATACATGGTGGAATGTGAATAGTATAACTCCAGTTATTTTTTTCTGAAAGTTCTACGTTTTAATAGATACATGGTGGAATGTGAATGAATATATGCTTTCTTCTGCTGCTCTGTAAGGTCAGTTTTAATAGATACATGGTGGAATGTGAATTATGGACCTATAACATTTCTCCCGGGAAGCTTGCGGGTTTTAATAGATACATGGTGGAATGTGAATGAGAGAATGTTAGTCAGATTTGAGGTGCTGCTCACAGTTTTAATAGATACATGGTGGAATGTGAATTCCGTATTCCTCCAGCGTGTTGTGTATCAAAGCCGTTTTAATAGATACATGGTGGAATGTGAATCCGAAAGAATCAGCAGACAATCTATCATTTTTACCGTTTTAATAGATACATGGTGGAATGTGAATGTTGAAGTGAGTGGAATGGTGGCGAGCGTATCATTGTTTTAATAGATACATGGTGGAATGTGAATGCGGGAGAAATCACAGGTTTAACAGTATTTGAGGGAGTTTTAATAGATACATGGTGGAATGTGAATTGTATCTATCTGCTATATACTGCTTCGTGATATAAGGTTTTAATAGATACATGGTGGAATGTGAATTAAATCCTGCGCTTTCATTCCTTTTTGTTCAATCTCGTTTTAATAGATACATGGTGGAATGTGAATTTTACTACAAGAATCAAAAATATAGATCAGTCTACAGTTTTAATAGATACATGGTGGAATGTGAATAACTTTGCAGATGCTTCTGCAAGTGCGGCAGATGGGTTTTAATAGATACATGGTGGAATGTGAATAATTTATTTATAATAAATTATACGGCAAAGTTCTACGTTTTAATAGATACATGGTGGAATGTGAATCTTGCTTACTACTGTCTTATCGATTCCGTATTCACCGTTTTAATAGATACATGGTGGAATGTGAATATTCAATTTGAAGACAGAGTGTATATGTGATGGAGGTTTTAATAGATACATGGTGGAATGTGAATTTACTCTTGCTTTACAGGCTTGCAGTGATGAACAGGGTTTTAATAGATACATGGTGGAATGTGAATACAAATAACGAATCTGCATTTTTTAATTTTTCCAGTTTTAATAGATACATGGTGGAATGTGAATTCATACCAGTAGATAGTATCTGGTGTAACTGCCTTTGTGTTTTAATAGATACATGGTGGAATGTGAATGAAGAAATCTCGTGGAATTATGTGAAAAGTAATCAAGTTTTAATAGATACATGGTGGAATGTGAATATGAGCGATAATAAAGAAAACTTATGGGGAGATAAAGTTTTAATAGATACATGGTGGAATGTGAATAATTTATGGATGCATTGAACAAGCTGTCAGATGACGTTTTAATAGATACATGGTGGAATGTGAATGTGCCACAGACCGCGGCTGCTCATATATTCAAGCAAAGTTTTAATAGATACATGGTGGAATGTGAATAAACAGGACGTAACTATCTTTGTTATGGACGAGATAGGTTTTAATAGATACATGGTGGAATGTGAATAGGTTTCGCTTGATATATCTTCGGATGTTCGTTGGTGTTTTAATAGATACATGGTGGAATGTGAATGAACTTGTTACAGATTCGCAAAAATAAGATATATATGTTTTAATAGATACATGGTGGAATGTGAATTTATGCATGCCCTCCGCTTCTTACCGTTTTGCGTGTTTTAATAGATACATGGTGGAATGTGAATTAGTAACTTACCCCTCCTTTTCTGTTTTTTACGCCGTTTTAATAGATACATGGTGGAATGTGAATAAGATCTTAAAGGCAGCAGTCAATATTGTGATCACAGTTTTAATAGATACATGGTGGAATGTGAATGATGAATTGCTGCTTATGTGCTCTGGCGTGTCTGTGTTTTAATAGATACATGGTGGAATGTGAATGTTGGAAGAATAGCAGAGTTTTATGGGGCAGACGGAGTTTTAATAGATACATGGTGGAATGTGAATTGCTTGCGCCGTTTAAGCTGTAGCTTGTCAGTATGGTTTTAATAGATACATGGTGGAATGTGAATGAATATCCGACAGGAAGTATATATTGGGGAGCAGCAGTTTTAATAGATACATGGTGGAATGTGAATTTATCAATGGATTATATCGGTGTTTGGTCAACAAGGTTTTAATAGATACATGGTGGAATGTGAATCTTTTTCTTATAGAATTTTATTTAACCCATGCGCAGTTTTAATAGATACATGGTGGAATGTGAATCTAAAATGAACTTAGCAAAGTCTTTCATAAACTGGTTTTAATAGATACATGGTGGAATGTGAATACAAGAGAATACGGTTATTTAACTATAGATTATATTGTTTTAATAGATACATGGTGGAATGTGAATTCATTCCGGTAACAGCCGTAGCACCCGCGTTATATAGTTTTAATAGATACATGGTGGAATGTGAATACTCCTGCTGTGTTACATTATGCAGCTTCCTTATCGTTTTAATAGATACATGGTGGAATGTGAATCAGTTATTAGAGGGAGCGGTTCAGTTCTTCACAGCGTTTTAATAGATACATGGTGGAATGTGAATTTAATAAACTTATTATTCAGCTTGCGAGAGAACTTGGTTTTAATAGATACATGGTGGAATGTGAATTTATAGAGGACGAAATAGACCGGAGCCGGGATCTTTGTTTTAATAGATACGTAGTGGAATGTGAATTGGCGCAAGGATTGGTCGGCTGTATCGGATATGCCGGGTTTTAATAGACACATGGTGGAATGTGGATTATGGACATTTTACATAGTATTGAGCTTGAGTTACGTTTTAATAGATACATAGTGGAATGATAACAAAGAAAATATAATTAAAATAAAAGGGGGAAAATAAAATGAAACAAGGAGAACAGGAAGCGAAGGAGATTTTACAATTAAAAGGCTATATATTTGACAATCAATATTATGATGATAATTCAAGTAAGAGTATGCCTGATCTAAAATTTCAAGGAGGAAATTATTTAGAAGTAACACATACGCAACATAATAATAAAATAGCAAAATCTCCAACACAATTTGATAGATTATCTATTAGAGAGAAAACGGAGAAATTACAGGAAATGAGTGAAGCACAAATGCGTTTTATTGCATTGGATTATGAAAGAAATATCGATGGTTCATTTACAGAAGAAGGAAAATGTCAATTCGATAAAGATAAACGACTTCTTGCGAAAAGTTTTAATTACAAAGATGGGCAGCCCTCAGAATTTAAATCGGATATACCAGTGATAGAAGCTGATATAGATAATATTATTGCGGGAATAAGGGAAAAAGAGAAATTACATCCTAAAGGGGATACGGACTTGTTTATATTTGTTTTAGATGATGAATTTGATTGTATGGAACATCTGTTAAAAACAAAAGGAAGAAACGGTGTTACGGATTATTTTCTTAGGGTTATAGAGAAATCACCATTTGAAAAGGTGTTTATATGTGAATGGGATTTTGAGAATCAGTGCTATATAAAGCAGAACCCCAGATTGGTTTGCTATACAACCATAAAAGAACAAGAAGTAAGCTATATAGATATATGCAGTTATAAATTATAAGAGAATTTGATAAGGCCATATAGATACAAATGTAACACTGAGACCGAAAAGTGGCACATGTACATATCCTCCCCCACCACAGCCTTACTTACCACATCCCCTATATGCGATTCAGCTCCTGTGGCGGGGGAGAACTTTGTTCTGGTTCTTTTTATTACATGCTAGAATGTCTTCTGCAGAAATTCTGCATGCGATTTATAGTAGCGATAGTATTCGGTACCCTTTTCCTGACCATACTTGGTTACGAAGAGGTTGTGAATTTCCCGAAGGTTTGCTTTATGCGGGTATAGTTTTTTATAGAAATCATCAATGAGAGCAATACCGGCATTAGAGTAAACAATCGATAAGAATTTACGGTATTTTGTTTTCTTTTGCCAGTTGACCTTTGGTATCTCGTAGGATGAACTCTTTACTATACCATAGATATAACTTCCTTTTTCCTGACCGTAGATTGATATAAGTATGTTGTGGATGGCGGATAGATTACTTTTCCCGACACAGGAAAGTAATGTATCGACCTGTTCCTTATCATACAGCGGCGTAGATACAGCTTCTGGAATAGCAGCCTGTTTATCAATCTTAGCAGAAACAGCAATTTTGACAGGATTCGCAGCGGGAGTGGCTTCTACGATCACGTCCGGCTTTGGATTTTCTGCCTTTATTACTGAATCATCAATACTTTCCGTTACTGCAGTAAAAGCTGGAATTGCAGGAAGCATTGGCTTTTGTATAGATAGTTCATTTGCCAGCGTGTGGAAAATGGAGGGAGCCTTGCGGCATACATGGTATCCGCGTTCCGTCCAGAAATGTACCACGCTGTCAAAACCTTTATCTTTTGAAACAATGATGAGGTTGTCGTCCGGATTTTTAACTGTATACGAACCAAGGTAGGTTACAAGTTGAAAATCTAAGGCATTATCAGTTCCGTTTTCACAGAGGATGAACTCAGGTTCAAAAGGGGACTGTTTCAATGCGACAACATTTGCATAGGACATATTAGGAGATTTATCGGTGTAGAATACAAGGATACAGTCATCGTCATTCAGATAATCAAATAGTTGTATCCAGGAATCACCGACGTTCTCACTATCTACAAAAAATATATTTCTCATGATCACCTCGTTTAACCAGAACAAAATAAGTATAGCATATAATTTTATCGAACTGAACAAGAAAATGTCGACATAAATGTCGGCAAAAAACAACACCTCCACCCCATAGTAGTTTCATATGCAATACATTTCAGAAATTCTGTCTTGTATCATATAACCACCATGGAGCAGAGGTACTTTATATTATGCGCTTATTTAATGGATCGCTTCTGAATTCATAACAGTCTTAGCGGTACCGGCATAAGGGTAAGCCCAGAGAAAACTGCTAATTTTACCATAAGTAACATCCATATTCAGTTCATAGGACTGTACATTTTTGAGATTCTTAATCTTTACATCTTGTGTAGCACGAACTTTGAGCCGGAGTGTTTCATTTGCCTTAAGAGTCAGGCTCTGGTTGCTTTTGTATTTCTTCCATGGGCCATCACCTTTGCGATAGGAAATGATATCAACACCTGTTTCAATGGTCGAACCATCATCCAGTTCAATCGTCAGTACAGCATTGTCATATAATTTCAATGTGTCATTATAGGCTTTGCTGGTAATCTTATATACTGTTTCGTTATCAGCACATTTTACACTGTTGTCAAATTTGAACGTATATTTACCGCTTCGGTTTGTTGCAGATATCTGTTCGTAGTCTGTAAATGCACTGTAATATTTCTTCTTGCCGACTTTAAGATAAGTTCTGACCTTATAGCGGTATGTCTTGCCTGCTGTTACTGTCTTGTCTTTGTAGTTCAGACTGTCTACACTTTTCTTGACTGTGGCAATCTTCTTGTAGCCTACGATACCCATTTCTTTCCGGTAGATTTCATATCCGGTTGGAAGTATGCCGCCTGAACTGTATAATTTCAGCGTGATCGACTTTGTACTTCTTGGGGCTTCTGCAAACTGGTACTCGTCAAATGAACACACAGGGCCTGTATAGGCAGAAGCTGGGATACCGGTTTCGATAACTTTCTTTTTGTTTTTATAACCACGTATCATATAAGTATAACGTTTTTCCGGTTTCGCTTTTTTGTCGGTATAGCTTTTCTTCTTACCCGAAATGGTTGCGATCAGTTTGTATTTGCCTGCGTTCCAATCCTCATCCGCAACCGCTCGGTAGATCTTGTATTGTGTAACTCCTTTTTGTGCTCCCCATGACAATTTCACCGAGGTGATTGAGGTAGCGGTAGCTGTTACGTCAAGATAGTCACTGGCTTTTGCTGCCGGCATGCTTGTAAACATGAGCTCTCCGATCATAATAAACATGAGTATGAGACTGATAATCTTTTTGTTCATAACCTTCAACTCCTTTCTTCGTCCGATATATACAGTTTATATTAGATGTATTTTTATATTCTGCTTATGTCTTTGCTAACATACCTTATAAATGACACACTTCACTTTCTATTCGATACATATGTCTTTTTCGTAAATACTCCTGTGCCAACTTACCTTCGGCTGAGCGGAGCACTTAGTGAAGACGAGCGTTAGCGCGAAGTCTGAGGTTAGTGCGTGCCATGTAAGTACACTTAGCGAAAACAAGCGTTAGCGTAGTTTGAGGTTAGTGTAGCTTACTCTAATGTACAATATGCATCTCATAACGAAAGCCTCGTGTATGTCATATTACAAGGTATATTGCCATAGACACAAACAGAATATAAAAGATAAATGTTAATTCTATACCTGTATATACGGCTCCATAACCCTAAATTCCAACATATCATCAGATTGATATGTTTATATAAATTATACCATATACATATGCACATCCGGTACTGAAAAAGTATCGTCAAAATGACGAAAAAATCAGGGAAATAGGCGGCTTGCGGCTATATCTGGCAGATTATGCATTCTATCAAAATCTCCATTATAAAGTCCATTGACGACCTGCGATAGATAATCCAAAGAAGTAAGCCGAAAGTATTAATAAATATCCCGTTACATATCAGCCTGCCTGAGATAAATGTTGAGATTGGATGATGGGTAGATGCGTTCAAATACAGTCCTTGCTTATGGTGTTTGTATCGACCAAGGCATAGCATGATATGACATTAGCGAGGCTTTCGTAATAGAATGCATATTGTCAGTAAATACGAGTGCCTGTTTGAGCCGAAGGCGAGTTGGCACAGGAGTATTTACGAATTAGACATATGCATTCTATAGAAAATGGAGCGAGTCATATGTGCTATGTCGGGGGCGATACAAACACCATAAGCAAGGTTACGCTATCACATCACCCCTCCATCAGCCGGATAAGCTCCTTTGCGGCATTTGACAGATAATGCCCGTTCATATAGCCGATGCCAAGTGTATAGCTGGCGCTTGGATAGTTAAGCTGGATCACATTGAGGTTGTCAGTCAGCTTCCGGTCAGACAGAAAATTGCCGGGATAAACCGTGCATCCATAGTGGTTGATACACAGATTATATAAGGTTTCCAGATTGTTGGATTCCACACCAACCTTGACAGCCATTTTTTCAGACTGGAAGATGCTGTTCATGGCACTCCGGATCGTATTGCCGGTTTTATTGAGAAGAAAATTGCAAGGTTCCAGAATCTGGATCCTTCCGGTGCTGATCAGGATGCTCTTGACGTGACTGAAGTCCGGTCCGAAACAATTTTTTAGATATTCATCCGTAACCAGCAGGTACAGATGATCTTCCCCTAAGGTATAGTATGCAATATCATCGGCAAACGGAAGCTGTTCTAACATCAGGTCGATATCCCCCTTTACCAACATGTTCTGCAGCTCGATCGAATTATCTTCGATAACCTGGATGTTGATATCCGGGTAGTCGGTCTGGAACTTCGTTAAGATCGTTGGAAGCAGGAGCGCACCCCGGTTATAGGAGATGCCAAGGCGGATCTGTCCCTTTCGTTCATCTGCGATATCCTGAAATTCATTCATCATTTCTGTTTCCGTCTGAACCAGACGGTTCGCATAGTCCAGAAATCGTTCTCCGGCATAGGTAAGCTTCAGTGGTGTCGTTCGTTCAAATAATTTTGCACCCAGCGTCTGCTCGATCGTGCTGATATGATTGCTGAGCGTCTGCTGTGTAATATAAAGATTATTGGCTGCTTTGGTAAAACTTTTTTGTTTTGCTACTTCTAAATAGTAATGTAATTGGGTAAAAGTAATCATTTTGGCTCCTTTTTTGCGTATAAACAGCAAAAATGCTGTGATTTTATCAGAAAAACACTGTTTGCGCTGTGATTGATTATAGGATACTATGTGTAAAAAGTAAATAACGAGACAACAAAAGCGAAAATTACAAGGGTGTGATCAATGGTGATTATACCCTTGTTTTTTTATATTCTAACTAAAAAAGGAGCGATTCATATGAAGAAAAAACTGATTACAGCCGTAGTTACCTTCGCACTTGCACTTTCCTCGTTAACAGGATGTGGCGGTGCAGCAACAAGTGGAAACACAAGTACACAGACAACAGGAGATAGTTCAGTGATCACGATCGCGAGACCAATTGATTCATCTACATTGGATCCAATCATGACAGGTAATAATGAAGATATCTGGTTATTAAGTCTGATGTTACAGGGACTGACCAAGAGTAGTGCCGATGGAACAGAGATTGAGCCTTGTCTGGCAGAGACCTGGGATATCAGTGATGATAATCTGACATATACCTTCCATATCAGAAAAGGTCTGAAGTTCTCAACAGGAGATCCTGTTACAAAAGATGACTGGGAGTACAGTTTGAATCGTTACCTGACTTCCGAAGAGAGCCCATGGAGAGGAATGGTATCCATGGTTGACAGTATAGAGGTTCCGGATGATACAACCGTTATCTTCCACCTGAATGCTGTATCACCTACATTCCTTGCATCAACCGCATTGTTCAGTATGTCTGTTATGCCAAAGGCATATTGTGAAGAAGTTGGCGAAGATGGTATTGCATCAAAGCCGGTTGGTACAGGTCCATATGCATTGGAGAGCTGGACAATCGGTGACAGTATGACATTTGTAAAGAATCAGTATTACTGGGATGCAGGAAAGCCTGAGACAGATAAGATCGTATTCAATGTTGTAGCTGATGATAATACAAGAGTTATGCAGCTTCAGTCAGGACAGGTTGATGCGATCACCTATGTACCAAATAACCGTGTAGACGAATTAAAAGCAACAGATGGAATCGAAGTATTATCTTTTGATTCAACCGAATCCAGACATATTACATTGAACAACTCAGTAGAAGCTTTATCAGATGCAAGAGTTCGTATGGCACTCTTAAAGGCGACAGACAGAGAAGCCCTGATAAGTGCTGTATATTATGGAAATGCGGAATTATCCACAGGTCTGATCGGACCGGCACAGCCTTACTATGACAAAGATCTGACACCGGTTGCCTATGATCTGGAAGGCGCAAAAGAACTGTTAAAAGAAGCTGGCTATGAAAATGGATTTGAAGTAACGATCGATATCCGTTCCGGTAATTCAAATGAATTACAGGAAGCAACCATGCTGAAGGAACAGTGGGCAAAAGCAGGTGTTACCTTAAATATTGAGGAGCTGGATGGTTCTACTGTATCAGATGAATGGTATTCAATGGATTTTGAAATGATGTTTACATCACTTACAAGTGATACCGCTGATACAAACCAGTTTGCACAGGGTATCTCGATCGCAGATTTAAAGGATTGCTACCATACATTATGGAGTGGTGAGAAACAGAAAGAAGCAGAAAAGCTTGCAACGGAAGCAGGAACAGAGATGGATACAGCAAAACGTGCAGAAGAATATAATCAGTTACAGGAAATTTGTGCAGAGGAGAATCCAATCCTTCCACTCTATTACATTCCGTTTATGGTAGCAACCAGAAGCAATGTCAAGAACTTTTCACAGACTCCGCTTGGATCATATAACTTTGATACATTAGTAAAAGAGTAAATAACAAAGGCGGTGGTGGAAGAAAATGCCGCTGCCGCCGAGATGAAATGAGGAATAAGATATGCAACAGTTCAGTTATATTTTAAAACGAATTTTACAGATGATACCGGTTCTGATCATTATTTCCTTCATCGTATTTGCAAGTATCCGCCTGATCCCTGGTGATCCGGCAACCCTGATGGCAGGTTCAGAAGCCACAGAAGAAAGTCTGAATGCCATGCGGGAGAAGATGGGATTAAACGAGCCGTTCATCATACAGTATTTCATTTTTCTGAAGCAGTTATTGCATCTTGATTTCGGTACATCCATTACATTTAATCAGACCGTATGGGCATTGTTTACACAGAAGATCGGAGTAACTCTGATGCTTACCTGTGCAACTGCATTGATCGCTGTAGCGATCAGCTTCCCACTCGGATTTTTCTCAGGAAAATATGAGAATTCAATATTTGGAAAAACAGTAACTGCATTATCATTGGCTGTTTTATCTGTACCTGATTTCTGGCTTGGTATTTTATTGCTGCTTCGATTTGCATTAAAGACAAATATATTTCCGGTTGGTGGCTGGGGTGTTACGACCTTCGATCATATCCGGTCGGTATTTCTTCCGGCATGTACCGCGAGTGTTGCAACGATCTCGCTGTTGACCAGAAATATTCAGAGCAGTGTCGCAAATATAGTAAAGAAAGATTATGTAAACTTCGCATACAGTAAGGGACTGAAGCCTTCAATCATCAGTACCCGCTATGTAATGAAGAATGTAATGGTATCAACAGTAACCCTGTTGTTGATCCGGATTACAAATATGTTAAGTGGAAGCGTTGTTATTGAGTCCGTATTTGCATTGCCGGGACTTGGATATCTGCTGTTACAGGCAGTATTAAAGAGAGATTATCCATTGGTACAGGGCCTGGTTATGTTATTTGCGATCATCGTCCTCGTGGTCAATCTTCTGACGGATATTTTGTATTCGTTCTTGGATCCGCGTGTGAAATTACAGTAGGCAGGAGGCGTTAAAATGATGAAATTAAAGAAACCAAAAACGGGAGACTGGCTTTTTAAACTGTCCGTGATTGCCTTGATTTTGATTGTTTTTATGGCTCTGTTTCCGGGACTGTTTACAAAATATGATCCAAATACGCAGGATATGACAGCACTTATGACGAAGCCTTGTGCAGCCCATCCGTTTGGAACAGATAACTATGGCCGGGATATTTTTGCAAGAGTATTATACGGCGCAAGGATCGACCTTCTGATCGGACTTCTGGCGATGCTGGTTCCGTTTATCATCGGTAGTTTGGTCGGTCTGATATCCGCTTATTATGGCAAGATTGTAGATGCGATCATCATGAGGATCCTTGATGTTGTAACAGCATTCCCGTTTATCGTACTGATGATCCTGATCGTTACGATCCTTGGTGCAAGCATGAAGAATCTGTTTATTGCAATCTGGCTTGTTGGCTGGCGTGAATATGCAAAGCTTGTACGAAGCGAAGTTTTAGTCGAGAAGAATTCAGAATATGTTCAGGCGGCGAAGATCCTTGGATTTTCTGATCGGCGGATCATGATCCGGCACATCCTGCCAAATGTCATTGGATCCGCATTTGTATATGGTATTTCCGATATCATGCTCTGTATGCTGATGGCAGCTTCCATGAGTTTCTTAGGCTTAGGTGTTCAGCCACCAACGCCTGAATGGGGTTCCATGATATCTGAAGGAAGAGCTTATATCACATCCGCATGGTGGACTGCTACATTCCCGGGTCTGGCGTTGGCAGTTGTAGGTATTGCGATCAGTCTGTTTGGTAACGGACTGGCAAAGAAAATGGGTGTGAAGGATCGCTAGGAGGAATAGATATGGGAAATGAATTACTGAAAGTCGAACATTTGCAGACGATATTTAAGAAAGACGGCAAAGTAGTAAATGCAGTAGGTGATGTCAGCTTTACTGTAAATGAAGGAGAAGTCTTCGGACTGATCGGTGAAAGTGGCTGTGGTAAGAGTGTGACCTGTCGTTCCCTGATCGGACTGATCCAGCCGCCCGGAAAGATCATAAATGGAAGTATCATGTATAAAGGGCATGAGCTTGTAGGACTTGGAAAAAGAAAATGGACAACGGTTCGCGGACATGAGATCGGAATGATCTTTCAGGAACCAATGGCTACACTGAACCCGATCGTAAAGATCCGTACTCAGCTTACAGAGTCAATGAAAGATAAGGGTATGACGAAGAAACAGAAAGAAGAACGGGGAATCGAACTGCTTCGTATGGTTGGAATTTCTTCCCCTGAAACTCGAATGGACTGTTATCCGCATGAGTTCAGTGGTGGTATGAGACAGCGTGCGATGATCGCAATTGCTCTTGCAGCAAATCCACATCTTCTGTTAGCCGATGAACCGACGACTGCTCTTGATGTTACGATACAGGATCAGATCATCAAACTGATGATGAAACTTCGGAAAGAATTAAACATGAGCATGATATTAGTTACACATGACATGGGCGTTGCAGCACAGATGTGTGACCGGATCGCAGTTATGTATGCAGGCTATATTATGGAGCAGGCAGACATTGGGGAAATTTTCTCCAAGCCGCGGCATCCATATACCTATGGTCTGATGTCTTCTCTACCAAACAGCGAGAAAAAGGGAGAGAAACTGAATTCGATCAAAGGAGCACCGCCTAACCTCTATGATATGCCGAGTGGATGTCCGTTCCATCCAAGATGCAGTTATTGTGAAGAAATCTGTAAAAAGAAATTCCCTGAAATGCAGGAAGTATCACCGGGACATTTTTCCAGATGTCATTTCATTGACAAGATGAAGGATGTAGAAGGTGTGATCGAGAAAGCGAAAGGAGGAAGCGGACATGAGTAACAGTGAGACAGAAACAATCTTATCCGTAAAGGATCTGTGTATGTATTTTCCGCTCAAACAGACCTTATTTGATATAGCAACAAGAAAGCCTGTAAGTTATATCAAGGCAGTTGACGGCGTCAGCTTTCAGGTAGATAAGGGTGAAACGATCGGTCTGGTTGGAGAAAGTGGCTGTGGTAAGAGTACCTTATCAAAAGCGCTGATCCGATTATATGATCCAACTTCCGGTAATATCCAGTTTGAAGGTGAAGATATCGCAAAGCTTCCTCAGCACAAGCTGCAGAACCTTCGGTTCCATATGCAGATGGTTTTCCAGGATCCATATTCTTCCCTGAACCCGAAGATGACAATTCGACAGATTTTTTACGAGATCTTAGATGTACATAAATTGTGTAAAAAAGATGAGTGGGAAGCCCGTACGAAAGAACTGTTAAATATGGTCGGCATGCCGGAATATGCGTTAGACCGTTATCCGGGAGAGTTCTCCGGAGGACAACGGCAGAGGATTGGAATTGCAAGAGCACTTGCCATGAATCCGGAATTTCTGATCGCTGATGAGCCGGTATCTGCACTTGATATGTCGATACAGGCACAGGTTATCAATCTGATGCAGGAATTAAAAGAAAAGCTGAACCTGACGATGTTATTTATCTCCCATGATCTTCGTGTTGTGGAATATATCTCCGACCGGGTGATCGTTATGTATCTGGGAGTCATTGTTGAGACAGCACCGACAGATGCATTATTTGAGAATCCGGCACATCCATATACCGACATTCTGATCAAGGCTGCACCAGTTATGAATCCCTATGACAAAGAACGTGAATATGTAATTGAAGGCGAGACACCAAGTCCGATACATGTTCCATCCGGCTGCAGATTCCATCCAAGATGTCCATTTGCAACGGAGAAATGTAAGACAGAAGTACCGGAGCTTCATGAGATCGCACCGGGAAGATCGGTTGCCTGCCACTATCCAAGATATTCAGAATAATGTCCGGATATCGGTCAGATATCTATGAATACAGTCAAAACAGGAGGTGTCCGTATGGAATATTCGATGGAAGAAGAACTCAGAAAATGGAAGATCCCCGGCTGCCAGATCACGGTAGCAAGAGATGGAAAGATCTTATATGATGCAGCCTTTGGTCAGAAGGTATTTGCAGAAGCAGAAAAAACATCGGGAAATGTTTTTTATAATGCAGAACCTGTGACAACAGAAACACGGTTTTGTATCGCATCCTGTACCAAATCATTTACGGTTCTGATCGCAGCTATGCTTGCAGACGAAGGACTGCTTGATTTGGATGAACCGATTGTTGCCTATATTCCTGATTTCGCAATGAAAGATGAATATGCAGGCGCACATGTTACATTGCGTGACATTTTCCTGCACCGGACAGGACTTGCCGGACATGATTTCACATGGCCGGATTATGAACTTACTGAAGAAGATTATATGAAGAATATCCGTTATCTGGATGCGGTTGTTCCGTTCCGGACGAGCCCAAAATACAACAATGTAATGTATATATTAGCCGGTTATATCGAAGAAATTGTGACAGGAAAGAACTGGGGCGAGCTGGTAAAAGAACGAATATTGCGTCCACTTGAAATGACACATACATATGTAAGTCTGGAAGAAGTTCCGCTTGGAACAGATCTTGCAGAAGGATATAAGGATGGACAGAGACTGACTTCGATCGCACCAAAGGAACGTGCATCGGGTTCTATTGTTTCAACGACAGAGGATCTGACAAAATGGCTGCAGTTCCATTTACAGAAAGGCATCTGGAATGGAAAACGGCTTGTTTCTGAAAAAATGATGGAGATGATCCATGAACCACAGGTGATCTTTGAAGGAGAAAAATATTCATTTGAACCGGGTTGTATGCCGGTCTGCTATGGACTTGGATGGTTTATCCGGGATTACAGAGGTGTTCAGATCCAGTATCACCATGGAGGAACACTGGGCTTTTGTTCTTTACAGGCATATTTACCGGAATATGGCATCAGTGTTGCTATGCTGATGAATGGTCATGGAACCGGAGCGTTCTTTGAGGATGCCATTTTAAGTACCGTGATCGATCGCCTGTTAGAACCGGAACTGCCGCATATAGAGACAAATTGGCTGGAACAGTATTTTACGGTATATCCGGGTACGAACCATGATATTGATCTGGTTCCGGATAGCTGGGAGCCTGAGCAGACCGCAGCAGATTTTCCGGAAGCTTTTTGTGGACGTTATCGCATGAAGGGATATCCGGACATAGAGATCATGAAGGAAGGAACAAAGGGAGTTCTGGTTTTTAAGGCATTTCGCCGTCCACTTCTAAAAGTGACAAAGGATCATTATATCGTAGATGGTTTGATTGCAGATACTGAGTTTTACAGACTTCCGGTCAGCTTTATATGGAAAGAAGGAATTGTGTGTGCGGTTCAGATTCCACTGGAACGAAGTCTTCCGGCATTGGAATTTGAGAAAGGAGAGATAGAATGAAGAACTTTATCATAGCTATAACCAGAACATGCGGAAGCGGCGCGACGACGATCAGCACGATGCTTTCCAGAGATCTGAATATCAATATGTATGACAGAAATCTTCTCAGGCTGGCAGCTGATGATCAGGGAATCAACGAGGCTGCATTTGCAAATGCGGATGAGACGATGAAGAACAGTATTCTTTATAAAGTAACCAGAAAAGTATATAGCGGCCAGCCGATTCCGATGGAGCATCCGGAGGATATCCCTTCTAATGACCAGCTCTTTTCATTTCAGGCAAAGGTGTTAAAAGAGCTTGCGGAAAATGAATCCTATATCTGTATCGGACGTGCAGCCGATTTTGTATTAAAGGATTATCCGAATATGGTCAGCATCTTTATCTATGCACCGGAGGAGAAATGTGTAAAAAAAGAGATGAAACGTCTGGGTATTACAGAGAAAGAAGCAAAGAAACGTGTATATACACTGGATAAATATCGTCGGGAATACTACAGATACCATACCGGAAAGAAATGGGAGGATCCATATAACTATGATCTGTGTCTGAATACGGCAGAACTGACCTATGAACAGTGCGTAGATTTCATCAAAGAATATTTGAAACTCAAAGGATGGATTGATTAAGGTGGATACAGAAGAAGTTGTACTTAGATATGGCAATCGGGGAATGGATCTGTTAATGCATGCGCTTCCGGGACATTTTTACAGGCGGTCAGCGGAAAAGATCATGGAGCTTCCAAAGGGAAATGTTCTGATCCTGACCGGATTTTATGTTGCAGGGCATCCGGAAACGGATGGACCGACAGGAGCTTATTTTCTGGCAAAAGCATTTGAAGCATTGGGTTTTACTCCGGTGATCTTAACGGATGGATATGTAGGTGATCTGTTCCGGGATGTAGAGACGATTCATATAGAATCATGCACAGAGTCTGTATGCTATAAACTGATGGGACAGTATGTTCCGGTGTTCTGTCTGTCAATTGAATATTGTGGCAGGAACAGTCAGGATGATTATACAAATATGCGTGGTGTCAGTATCAAAGAACATGTAGCAGGGCTGGATTCTATTATCCTGACAGCAAATGATAGAGGGATTCCTACATTTGGGATCGGTGACGGAGGAAATGAAGCCGGAATGGGCAATCTTCATGATAAGATTTCCGGGATACTTCCGATCGAGCCGTCAGTTGTTCCGGTTGATCATCTGATGATCGCTACGGTATCAAACTGGGCGGCATATGGGCTGATTTGTGAATTACAGAAAGTAACAGGGATCCGATTGATGCCGGCATATGAAGATGTGGAACAATATTATAGACTTCTGGTATCAGAAGGTTGCGTGGATGGTATCAGCAGGGAATGTAAGATGTCCGTGGATGGATTTCCGGTTGAAGTAGAACGGGGAATCTTATCAGATCTTGCAAATGCATGAACATGATCCGGTAAAGAATGAGGACACGTTTGAATATAGTAAAAGAGGATTGCGGTTAGCAAAAAAAAGGAGGCAGCATGGATGATTATAGAATTTTGCTGGCAGGAGATAAAGGAATTGTCGTAGAGTTTGGCAATCAGATTTCTGAAACGATAAATGCCAGAGTAAAGGGCTTGTGTAAAGAACTGAAGAAGCATCCGCAGGCAGGAATCCGGAATCTGATACCAACCTACCGGTCTGTGCTGATCGATTACGATCCGAAGAAGATGGAGTATCGGAGATTGATAAAACTGGTGGAGCATTGTGTATCACATGCAGACACCGGAGAACGAATGAAGAAAATAATTGAGATCCCGGTCTGCTATGAAGCTGAATATGGTATGGACATAGAGGCTGTTGCAGCACATACAGGATTGTCTGAGGAAGAGATCATAAGGCGGCATGGCAGCCGGGATTATTTAATATATATGCTGGGTTTCCTTCCGGGATTTCCATATCTTGGAGGTATGGATGAGAGCATAGCGGTTCCAAGATTAAAGGAACCCAGAATTCAGATTCCGGCAGGAAGTGTCGGAATTGCGGGGATGCAGACTGGCATTTATCCGGTGGAATCACCGGGAGGCTGGCAGTTGATCGGAAGAACGCCGGTCACGATTTATGATCCGCATCGGGAGATGCCGGTATTATTTGAAGCAGGAGAATATATCCGTTTTAGCCGCATTGATAAGAACAAATTTGAAGAGATAAAACAACTTGATGCAGCCGGAGAATACCGCTGTAAGACATATGAAGGATAACTTGAAAAAAAGACAGCAGGACAGCAGAAGGGAGATGGTGAGATGGTACAGGTACGAAATGGTGGTTTGCTGACAACCATTCAGGATGCTGGGAGATATGGATATGAACATCAGGGGATTCCTGTTTCCGGGGCAATGGATCAGACTTCCATGCGCCTTGCAAATATTTTGCTTGGAAATACAGAAGACGAAGCGGTGCTGGAATGTACGATGCTGGGACCTGAGCTTATGTTTGAAGCCGACTGCCTGTTTGCAGTTACAGGTGCAGATATGCAGATGCAGTTGAATCAGACCGGATTATTACCGTATCATACCTACCTTGGACGAAAAGGAGATGTGCTCCATCTTGGCTGTGCCACCAATGGTGTCCGGAGTTATATCGCATTTGCCGGAGGGATACAGGCAGATTCCATTCTTGGAAGTGCTTCCACCGATATGAAATGTCATATTGGAGGCAAGGATGGCAGAAAGCTTCAGGCAGGTGACCGGCTATTGTTCAAATCACCGAAAACCGAGCTTCCTGCGATGTACCGCAGATTTGAGGATATGAAATTATCCCGCCGGAAAGAAACTTTGATCCATGTGATCGCAGGACCACAGGCGGATTATTTCACAGAAGAAGGAATCCGGACATTTTATTCGGAAACCTACCAGATTATGCAGGAGTCTGACCGGATGGGATATCGTTTGTCTGGTGCGGCGATTGAGAATAAATCCGGTGTAGACATTGTATCGGATGGAATTACCTTTGGATCGGTCCAGGTAACGGCATCCGGTAACCCGATCATTATGATGGCAGATCATCAGACAACCGGAGGGTATGCAAAGATTGCAACAGTTATATCGGCAGATCTTCCAATTCTTGCACAGATGATGCCGGGTGATCATATCCGGTTTGAAGCTGTTTCCTTAAAAGAGGCAAGACGGTACTGGCGGAGATCGGAACGACAGATCCGCAGGTTCCGGAGAAGAACGAATTGATCCGAACAGGAAAGGATAAAGAATATGAGAAACAAAACAGGATGTATAAAACAACAGACAGAATATCCGGGTGACATAGTAAGTTCAACCGGAAAAACAACCGATTACAGTGAATGGAATCCAAAAGATGTCCGATCCTTGATTGAACAGGAGAAGATCACAACTTTTACATCAGGGATGTGTGCCGGATATGCACAGGCGAATCTTGTAATCCTGCCGAAAGCACAGGCGTACGATTTTCTGTTATTTACACAGAGAAATCCAAAATCCTGTCCGGTATTAGAAGTGTTTGATGAGGGCTGCCGGTATTCCAGAACGGCTGCACCGGGAGCAGATATCACAAAGGTGATACCAAAGTACAGAATTTATCGAAATGGTGTGCTGGATGGAGAATACACGGATATTGAGCCATTCTGGAGAGATGATCTTGTTACATTTCTGATCGGCTGCAGTTTTTCTTTTGAATCCGAGCTGATCGAAGCAGGCATTGAGATGCGACATAATACGGAGAACTGTAATGTGCCGATGTACCGGACCAATATTGAATGTGAACCGGCAGGCATGTTTTCAGGAAAGATGGTCGTCAGCATGCGCCCGATTCCATATCACCAGTTAGTAAAAGCAGTAACGGTAACAGCGAGACTTCCAAAGGTACATGGTTCACCGATCCATATCGGAGATCCTTCCGTAATTGGCATACAGGATATTAATAAACCGGATTTTGGAGATGCCGTTACGATCCACGATGGCGAAGTTCCGGTATTCTGGTGCTGTGGTGTAACTCCGCAGTCTGTTGTGATGAATTCCAAACCGGAATTTGTCATTACTCATGCACCCGGACATATGTTGATAACAGATATCAAAAATACAGATCTGAAGGATTAGAAATAAAATAGTCTTCAGAGTATGTATAAGTATATAAATATTTTACAGAGAATTAGATTCAGAAAAGAAGGTGGCTTACATGAAAAGAGTAGATCTGAACTGTGATTTAGGTGAGAGCTTTGGAGCATATAAGATCGGTCTGGATGGAGAGGTGATCCCATACATATCATCGGCAAATATTGCCTGCGGGTTCCATGCATCAGATCCGGTAGTGATGGCACATACGGTAGCAATGGCAAAGGAACATGGCTGTTCGGTTGGTGCACATCCGGGATTCCCGGATCTTATGGGATTTGGAAGAAGACAGATGCAGATCACGCCGGAAGAAGCGAAAGATTATATCATCTATCAGGTGGGAGCACTTGCAGCATTCTGCAGGTCACAGGGAATCCGGTTGCATCATGTCAAGCCGCATGGAGCGTTATATAACATGGCGGCCATTGACGATTCTCTGGCAAGGGCTGTCTGTGAGGGAATCTATGTGGTGGATCCGGAACTTGTTCTTTTGGGACTTGCAGGTAGTGAGCTTTTAAAGGCGGCAGAAGATACCGGCTTACGGTATGCGAGTGAAGTATTTGCAGACCGGGCGTATAACGGGGATGGAACACTTGTATCGAGAAAGCTTCCGGGGGCAGTCATTACGGATGAAGCACTTGCAGTACAGAGAGTTCTTCGAATGGTAAATGAACAGAAAGTAACCTCAATAACAGGGGAAGATATCACGATCCGGCCGGATTCTATCTGTGTGCATGGGGATAATCAGAAAGCTTTACAGTTTGTACAGAAGATCCGGGATGCCCTGATAAAAGAGAAGATCGAGATAAAACCATTTTAACGTTTTGAATAAAGCATGATCAAAATACAGATCCATACCTCTGGATGATGTAGGAGGAAATACCATGGGAGAGAATAATAAGATGAATGTAGCGCAGATGCTGATTAAAAGTCTGGAACACGAAGGAGTAAGATATATCTTTGGCATTCCGGGAGAAGAAAATCTGGATGTCATGGATGCCCTGAAGGATTCGGATATTACATTTATAACGACAAGACACGAACAGGGAGCAGCATTTATGGCGGATGTTTATGGTCGACTGACTGGAAAAGCAGGCGTGTGTCTGTCTACGCTTGGACCTGGAGCGACGAATCTGATCACAGGTGTGGCAGATGCAAACAGTGACGGTGCTCCGCTTGTAGCGATCACCGGGCAACTCGGAACGGATAAGATGCATCTGACCTCCCACCAGTATCTGGATCTGGAGGCATTATTTAAGCCGATCACGAAGCGGACAAAGATGATCATGCGCCCGGAATCTGTAAACGAGATCGTTCGTCTGGCATTCAAATATGCGGAGAGTGAGAAACCGGGTGCAACGCATATCAATCTGCCGGAGGATATTGCAAAGGAAGAAGTGCCGGAGGGAGTAGCCCGGAAATTTATCACGACAGCACCTAAGAATAAAGAATATGCAGATATTGAAAGCATTGAACATGCCGCTGCTGCGATCTTCCAGGCAGAGCATCCGGTCATTCTTGCAGGACATTCGGCTGTCCGGGCAAAGGCATCAAAAGCGTTGACGGAATTTGCAACGAATCTGAAAATTCCTGTTGTAAATACAATGATGGCAAAAGGAATTGTTCCATATGATAATCCATATTCAATGTGGACGATTGGTATTCCACAGAAGGATTACCAGAATGTGATATTAGAAAAGGCAGATCTGATTATTACAGTTGGTTATGATATTGTCGAATTTGCACCGATTAAATGGAATCTGAAGGATGACCACAAGATCATTCATATTGATTCCCGGCCGTCCCACGTTAATAAATTATATCAGCCGGTGACAGAAGTGATCGGAGATATCAGTGATTCTCTGGAGAAAATAGGCAACCGGTGTCATCGGACGAAGGAACCGGAACAGGCACTGGCGATCAAGAGGCAGATGAGCAAGGAACATGAACAGTATGAGAATGATATGGCATATCCGGTTAAACCGCAGAAAATCCTCTGCGATATCCGATCCGTTATGGGTAAGGAGGATATTCTGGTATCTGATGTTGGAGCCCATAAGATGTGGATATCCAGACATTATAACTGCTATGAGCCAAATACCTGTCTGATCTCAAATGGTTTTGCAACGATGGGGATAGCGGTTCCCGGTTCAATCGCAGCGAAGATGTTATATCCGGAAAGAAAGGTACTTGCTGTTACAGGTGATGGTGGTTTCATGATGAATTGTCAGGAGATTGAAACAGCTGTTCGGATGAATGTTCCAATCGTCGTTCTGGTCATGCGGGATGACAGCTATGGTTTGATCAAATGGAAACAGGATGACCGGTTTGGCGATCACTGTTTTGTAGATTTTACAAATCCGGATTTTGTAAAAATGGCAGAGAGCATGCATGCAGTCGGACTTCGTGTAGATAAAACAGAAGATTTGAAGGATGTTCTGGAACAGGCATTTGCATCTGGTAAAGTCTGTATCATTGACTGCCCGGTTGACTATGCAGAGAATACAAAACTGACGGAACACTTAAAACAGATGATCGCAGAATTGGAATGATAAATGTATGAAATGCGCGAAGCACATCATGCAGCTATTTAGAAATAAAATTTCTCATAGTATCCTCTTACCATCTATGATAAAATAGAACCAGTATAAAAGGTACGGAATACAGTATAAAACAAGAGGGTGCATAGACTGGATGCACAGCAGATTGATACAGGGGTGATGCTATGAGAAGATATAGGAAACTGAAAATATTTGTGGCAGGGCTTGCCATGATCGCAGCGGCGGCAACGGGCGGCGGAACCGTATTTGCAGCGGGAACAACAATGGCAGAGATAACAACAGATAAAACGCACGATACTCTGTCAGGAACGGAAGAACAGACAGAGGAAGAAGCGGATACATCTACACAGGTTGAAGATCGACAAGAAGAAACAGATAAAGATGAGATCTTGGCTGCGGAGCCGGAAGAGGATACGTATGGCTGGGAAGAAATCCTGGGTGACGTAAATGCGGTCACGATGGGAAATGGAATATCCGCTTATAACCTTCGGGAAGACAGGACAGCAACGGACCGGTATTATGATCAGTTGGATGATGTGTCAAAAGAAATCTATAATATCTTATATGATGCCTATAAAGATGGCTCTACAACGAGTACGATCACGTTGAATTATTCCAGCGTGTGGAAGGATCAGAAGATTACGATCACATCGGATAATAAGATGGTCATGCCGGATACCTTTCATCCACAGGTGCTGAGCTGGGAACGTGACATGCTGACTCCGGCATTTCTTGCTCTGATCTATGACCATCCGGAGCTTAGCTGGCTGTCGGGTGCAACCTATTATATGTCATACAAAATAAATGGAATTTCATATTATTCGTCTGAGCTGGATGAGAATAACAGTATGGTAAAGGATGTAACAGTTCCATGTATTACGACCTATATCAAAGAACCGTCGGTTGATGCTACAAAGGCGGAGATGGATACGATCGTGTCGGAAGCAACGGAATCGATCAATAAGAAGCTCGCGGGAAGTACATCCAGATATCAGACCATAAAAGAGATTCATGATTATATCTGTAACAGTACATCCTATGCAAAATCTAATACGACAAGCAGTGAATATCAATCGGCTTACAGTGCGTTTCGTGACACGAATGGTGATGGAACGGTGGAGACGGTCTGTGCAGGATATTCCAGAGGCTTTAAGCTGTTGTGTGATGCATATGGAATACCATGTGTGCTTGTGACCGGAGTGACAGATACCGGTGGAGCCCATATGTGGGATCTGGTTCAGATGGAGGACGGTATCTGGTATGGAGTAGATGCGACCTGGGATGACCAGACCGGCCGGACCTATTATGATTTCTTTTTGGTTGGATATGCAACGAAGCCGGATCATTTTGCAAAGACCGATTTCGGAAGCTGTCATATAGCAGAAGGCGCCTGGGATGCAAATGGCGCATATGAATTCGTCTATCCGGAACTGAGTACAGACCTGTATCATGAAGATCAGGATGAAGATGGAATCTGTGATCTGTGTAATGCAATGTTAGATGGTATGAGCGCATTACTTGCCGGATATTCGCTCCGGCTGGATGAGGAGACGGGGATCTGCTTTTATCTGCGGTTTACAAATACAGTTTTAAATGACAGCGGCGCATATATGGAATTTACGATGCCGGATGGAAGCACAACGCAACAGAAGGTGACGGATGCAGAGAAGCAGACAGTAAATGGAAAACAGTATTATGTATTTACCTGTTATGTGGCAGCAAAGGAGATGGCGGATGATATCCGGGCACAGGTATTTCTGTCCGATGGAACTGCCTGCGGAACAATATATCGGTATTCGGTTCAGGATTATGCGGGATATATGTTAGACCGGAGCAGTACCTATACAGCAGAACTTCCGGTCGTGAAGGCAATGCTGAATTACGGAACTGCCGCACAGGAATTGTTTGGTTATCATACCGGTGATCTGGCAAATGCAATTCTGCCGGAGACGGAACGTCAGATAGGAAGCATGGATCTGACTGCACTTGCATCCTATCAGTCCGTGCAGGCAGGAAATATGCCGGATGGAATTTCCTATTATGGAAGCTCCTTGGTGCTACGTTCAGGAACACTGATCCGTCATTATTTTACAAAAGCAGGTGATGTGGAGCTGAGTGATATAACATTTACCTTAAATGGAAATGCAGTAACTCCGGTATCCGTCGGATCCAATATGTTTTATATAGAAATTCCTGCCGTGCATATTCAGAACATTACACAGATGAATACATTGGCAGCAGGAGAGAGTGGAGCGATAACATATGGTGTTTTAAGTTATGCGTATACGGTGTTGTCGGCTCAGACATATGGAAGCACTCTGGAACAGGTTATGAAAGCTATGGTTATATATCAGCAGACAGCACAGACCTATCTTGCCAGATGACACATGCTTGTTCAGAATATAAACGAGGGCAAAGAACCGACAAAATAAAAAAGAATCAAAAATAGAAATAAAGACGAATTAAAACAGGAGACAGTATACAAGCATGAGTTGTACACGGTCTCCTGTGTTTCTATCCGATAAAATCCGGATCATTATTTATTTTTTACGAGCCTGTACCATATATTCTTTGAAAGAGGCACGCAGGCTTCGCTCGATATTCGGAATAATATGTCCGTTTTCATTATTTTGCCATACCGCCTGCAGGAAGAATGAATTTCCGGTCAGGAAACGATTCCTTGTAAAGGCATCCGTCTGTTCCTGATCCTGAAAACGACATAATTCGATATCATCATGATATAGAATCTCGGCTGCGGTGTGGAACTGTCCATCCGTACAGTACCATTTGTAGATACCGTGAAAAGTTGTACGGCAATACCATCCAAGGAAGGTAAAGCCTTTATAACGGAATGGATTCTTTGCCAGTTTTACAACTGCGTTGCCGTCATATTTCTCATTTGGACGAAATTCAATCGATTTTTCCCGGATCGATTTGTTCAATCCAAAAGTAAATAACCGACAGACAAGATTTTTATTCTTAGCAGAGGAAGCATAGATCAGGTTAAATGGTTCCTTCTTAAAATGCGTATCTGCCAGATTGTATTTCTTTTCAACAGAATGGATCGCATTCAGTATGAAATCACCGGAGGCTTTTCGTTTTTCCTCCAGAAGCTGACCAACTTTGCTATAATCGATCGGTTTTGCTGATTTTGTACTGTCATAGGTTTTTGTAAAACGGCGATCCTCTAAATCAAAGGTTTTTAAGATTGTATCAACCTTATCGCCATGTCTTGCACCAACATAAAACTGCTTTTCAAATAAGATCGAGAATGCACAGGCATGGAATGAATTTGTAAAGATGTATTCTGCCTGTTCTATATATCCAAGCCATTCATCCGGACCAACATTATAGATGACTTTGTAATCGCCTTCTTTTGGCAGATGGACATTGCTTTCATAGGAGGACAGAATGATAAGTTCCAGACCTTTTTCTTTTGCAAATGCCAGAGCCTTCTGGATGGAGTCGATCGCACGCTCCATTACAGCGTAGAGCAGGACATATTTGCGTTCCTGATTTCTGGGCGGGATCGCAATATCGTGCCAGAATTTTTTATCCTTTAAGAATACAGGATCCAGTACAACCGGAACATCTTTCCCCGTCAGTTCATGAATGTGTTCGGCAAAGCTTGACTCTCTCGCAGCGATTGCCTCGAATGGCGTTGTATATTCGATAAATTCTTTTTCCTGTTCTTTTGTCCAGCCGTTAAAGACACCACGACTGACAGCATATCCGATCTTCGGAGCGTTTTTCATAGGCTCGGCAGCCAGAAAAAATCCACGGTCAAAGCCTTTATCCGGATTGTACTGCCAGATAACATCCGTAGCACAGATGTAGCAGTCAAAATCCAGTTTCTGATCATCCAGATCGTCATGGTGATAGGTTTCTTTGGTGCGGATATAATGAGCATTGATAAAATTCTCAAATTTCTGATACCGCTTTGGCCATATCGTGTACAACTTGGCAAATTTATTGATCGTAAGTATTTTCAGGTTATGCTTATGTGTCCAGACCTTTTGTTCATCTTTTGTAAGGCCTTCCGGCATTATTTCTGTCAGAGCTTTGTTGTAGCCATGTTGCAGATAAAAATGCAGAGGATAGACCGGATCGTATTCTTTGTTATTGTAGATAGGCATATAGTCAATGACTGTACTTTCGATGCCATGATCTGATAAAAATTGCTGGAAAGCATATGTGTGTAAAGGACACGCAAAATTAAGTGCTTTCGTATGTGTATTTATTGAAATAATCCCTATCTTCAAAACGATAGTTCCTCCCTGAACTTTACATATAATTTATAAACCTTAACAGGCCACATATAGTTTTATTTTATCTTATAATTATATATAAATCAAGCGCAAAAGACAGAATCAGACATTTGTCGTGGGAAATCGATCAGTTAATTCCTTTCATTGTAAGCTGGATCCGTTTCTTGGCAAGATCCACGCTCATAACCTTAACCGTTACGATGTCACCGACGCTGACGACATCCAATGGATGCTTGATGAATTTATCGGACATCTGGGAGATATGTACCAGACCATCCTGATGAACACCGATGTCGACAAATGCACCAAAATCGATTACGTTGCGGACGGTTCCCTTTAAGATCATGCCTTCCTTCAGATCCTTCATTTCAAGGATATCACCACGCAGGATCGGCTGTGGCATTTCGCTTCTAGGATCTCTGGCTGGTTTTTCCAGTTCTTTTACAAGGTCGGTGACGGTTACTGTTCCGACACCCAGTTCCTTTGCGAGTGCTTTGATATCACCGGCTGCTTTTGTAATGCCCTTTAACTGACCGGATGCAAGATCATCCATGGAATAACCGAGATGCTGGATCAGTGTTTCAGTAACCTCATAGCTTTCCGGGTGGACAGAGGTTGCGTCCAGTGGATTTGTACCACCAGTGATCCTCATAAATCCGGCACACTGTTCAAATGCTTTCGGGCCAAGTTTAGCAACCTTTAACAGTTCTTTTCTGTTCTTAAAACGGCCATTTGCTTCTCTGTATTCTACGATATTTTTTGCCAGGGTTTTGTTGATACCGGAAATATGTTCCATCAGAGGAGCGGAAGCGGTATTTAGATCGACACCGACCTGGTTTACGGAATCTTCTACAACAGCGTCTAATGCTTCTGTCAGCTTCTTTTGATTCATATCGTGCTGATACTGACCGACACCGATCGCTTTTGGATCGATCTTGACCAGCTCGGCAAGCGGATCCTGAAGTCTTCTTGCGATTGAAGCAGCACTACGCTGGCCTACATCAAAGTTCGGGAATTCTTCTGTTGCAAGTTTACTTGCAGAGTAGACGGATGCGCCGGCTTCGTTTACGATTACATATTGAATCTTTGTATCCAGCTCATGGATAAGATCTGCAATGATCGCTTCGGATTCACGGGAAGCAGTACCGTTTCCAACTGAGATAAGGGAAATATGATATTTCTTGATCAGATCTTTTAAGATCTTCTTGGATTCTTCCACTTTGTTCTGAGGGGCAGTTGGGTAAATAACCTTAGTGGCGAGCACCTTTCCGGTTGCATCAACGACTGCCAGCTTACATCCGGTACGAAAAGCAGGATCCCAGCCGAGAACCACATGACCATTGATCGGTGGCTGCATTAAAAGCTGCTTTAAGTTGCTGCCAAATACCTTGATCGCGCCATCTTCAGCAGCTTCTGTCAGACTGCTTCGAATATCGCGCTCAATAGAAGGTGCGATCAGACGTTCATAACTGTCAGTTATAGTGTTCCTTAAAATGTCATTTGTATTTGGATTGTCGCGTACGATCACCTGACGGATCAGATAACCGGTGATCTCATCAACCGGTGCTTCAATCTTAACAGAGAGAAATTTTTCCTTTTCTCCACGGTTGATCGCAAGTGTACGGTATCCGGTCATTTTGCGTACGGGTGTGCTGAAATCATAATACATTTCATATACGGATTCTGCTTCCGGATCCTTGGCAGTTGTCATTAAAATACCCTTGTCCATTGTAAGGCTTCGGATTTCTGTACGATATTCAGCGTTATCTGAAATAGATTCTGCAATAATGTCCATAGCTCCGGCGATGGCTTCTTCTGCAGAGTGGACTTCTTTCTCCTCGGATACATAAGCCAGTGCTTCCTCCGGAATCGGCTTATTTGTCATCTGAAGGGAGATGATGTTGGCAAGTCCGGTAAGACCTTTGCTCTGTGCGATTGTCGCACGCGTTTTTCTCTTTGGTTTATAAGGACGATACAGATCTTCCACTGCAACGAGTGTTTCAGCAGCCAGAATTGACTTTTTTAGTTCATCGGTCAGCATGCCCTGTTCTTCGATCGAAGCGATGACCTTTTCCTTCCGGTCTTCCAGTCCTCTGAGATAAGTGAGCCGTTCGTCCAGAGTACGAAGCTGTTCATCGTTTAAAGAACCGGTAGCTTCCTTTCTGTATCTTGCAATAAAAGGGATCGTGCATCCCTCATCTATCAATTTAACGGCAGCAGCTACCTGCTCCTGTCGGCACATAAGTTCCTGACTGATTTTCAAAATAATATCCATAATCGTGAAACCTCTTTCTTAATTTGTATCATTCACCGTAACAGGCAATGCCATGTATATAATGTGTGTTCTGATGCGGATCTGGTGATACGAGAACAAACGAATATAGTGCAATGACATATATATTGTGCGTTCAAGTCCGCTTGTTGCAACCCGCACGGACAGGTTGGAACAATATATAGTTGAATATTACGGGAAAGCAGAATCTAGTATATGCGAAATTCCGGCAGGATTCAAGCTTGGAGACAGACAAATTATGGAAAAGTATAAGACAGAAAAACGAAGCAGATGAAAAAATGAAGTATCTATAAAATGACAGATTTGCTGGAAAGATATGGGCGGCTGTGTTATACTGAAATAGATACAAGGTGCGGGTGGACATGTCCGGTTATGTCATATTAAATACCAGTTAAGGTACAGAATGGAGCAGAACATGCAGGGTTTTACAAATACAGCAGACAGGAATGGAACAATTTCTTATATAGAAGAATGTGGCTGTCAGACAGAAGCAGCAGAAGCAGATTGCGTGAAGACTGCAATGGCATTTGCCAGGCAATGTCATCAGGGGCAGACACGTCTTGGAAGAGATGGCAAAGTGCCGTATTATGATGAACATATTCTTGGCGTTTACCATATATTAAAGGACGAATGTCATGTAGAGGATGAAACTGTACTTGTAGTTGCGTTATTGCATGATACGGTAGAAGATACGGACTGTACATTTGAAGATATTGAAAAGATCTTTGGTACGGATATCAGGGATCATGTATATTTATTAAGTAAACTTGAAGGAGAGACCTTCTCTGACTATTCAAAACGTCTATTTGACCACGCCCCGGCACAGGTGGTCATGATCAAACTTGCAGACAGACTGCATAATCTAAGAACTATCCTTTTTGTATCCAATCGCAAATGGATCCAGAGAAAAGTAAATCAGACTTATACCGATATCCTTGATCGGTTAGAACAGGTAAAAGACAATCTGGGAGAGAACTATGCTTCCGAGATATCTATGTTAAAAGATAAAATTATCGAACAACTTGCTGTTGTTCAGGCAGAACTGGACAAGAAGCGGGAGACAATTCAATAATACCGATTTCTCCATCCGTCGGACTTTCGAAATCGTACAGCTATTCGCATTCCGGGCTATTCGCCCTTCTTGCTCATATCTGTTTATCTGCCAAATAAATAAGCAACGTTGTCTTTATACAGACACGTTGCTTATTTGCTTGGCAGATTTATTGTCATATGTTTTCAATCTGCCAGTCGATCGGTTCAACACCGTGCTCGGTCAGGAAGTTGTTCGTTTTGCTGAAAGGCTTGCTTCCCCAGAAACCACGATAGACAGATAACGGACTTGGATGCGGAGCTTTTAAGATCAGATGATTCGGATTGTTTAACATCGAAGCTTTTTTTTGTGCATACGATCCCCATAAGATGAATACGATCGGACGATCCTGGCGGTTTAAGATCTCCATACAGGCGTCTGTAAATTGTTCCCAACCATGTCCCTGATGGGAATTTGCCTGATGCGCCCGGACGGTCAGAACAGCATTTAACATCAGGACACCCTGCTCTGCCCATTTGACAAGATAACCATTATTGGGTATATAGCAGCCAAGGTCATCGTGAAGCTCCTGATAGATATTAGCAAGAGAAGGCGGGATGTCGACACCCGGCTTTACGCTGAAGCTCAGACCATGCGCCTGCCCTACGTTGTGGTAAGGATCCTGACCGATGATAACACATTTGACCTTTGATAATGGTGTCAGATGGAACGCATTGAATATATCATCGGCAGGAGGAAAGATCTCTCTTGTGGCATATTCATGTCCGACAAAATTAAACAGTTCTTTATAATATTCTTTTTTATATTCGGGCTTCAGTTCCGCAGCCCAATCATTTGAAATAGCTGGCATAATTCAGACTCCTTATCTATAGTGTATAGGATACGTTTTTCATTTCGAGACGACATTCTGCATTCTGAAAATAAAAAGAATAGCATATGTGTTCATTTTTAAAAATAGTGTAACATAAAGAATATTTAATGTAAATTTTAAGGTGTAATTTTACTCTGAAACATTGTCAGGCGAGAGACTTTGTGGTATCATCTTTTCAAATGAAATTTTTGCAGAAGGGGTGCTGAAAATGGAGAAAGCATATAAGACAATGAAAACTTCAGGCGCAATAAATATTGCATTAGGCGTAGTGGTTCTGGTGCTTGGACTTGCATCCGGTATATTGATGATCGCATCAGGCGGTTGTCTCTTGAAGAACAAACGTCATATTGTATGGTAGGAATGACAATCCTATGCACGCGGATACAGGAAGAACAGTTGCCGCGTGCATATTTTTTGCAGATCTTTTCATGACGGAGGTTTTCTGTAAAAATGGGGTTGACAGACAGCGAGACACTGTGTTAAAGTCGATACAGATAATACGATGAAGAGGAATAGTAGAATCTATGAAGCATTCAGAGAGTTGTCGGTTGGTGTGAGATAACAGTGGAACAGATTTGAACTCGCCTCAGAGTAGCCCGCTGAAAGGAAGTAGGATGGGATGGAACCTGACCATTATAGCAGGAGGATATAAGAGATTCTATCTGTATCTGTAACGAGAGCATACAACATGTATGAAATAGAGTGGTACCGCGTATAACTTACGTCTCTATAGGTGATGAGATGTAGGTTTTTTTATTGCCATATTTTATGTAATATATGAATCGGAGAACAAAAGCCGTTACAGGAGCTTATACAGAAAACAGAAACAGGAGGTTAAACATGAAGAATTTTGAGCATTACAAAAGAGGCTACTATATGCCGCCGGAAAAGTCTACAAAATGGGTAGAAAAGGAGTACGTTGATAAGGCACCGATCTGGTGTAGTGTAGATTTAAGAGATGGAAATCAGGCACTGATCGTTCCGATGAATCTGGATGAGAAACTGGAGTTCTTCAAGGAACTTGTACGAATCGGTTTCAAAGAGATCGAGATCGGTTTCCCTGCAGCATCAGAAACAGAATATGAGTTCTGCCGTACCCTGATCGAGAAGGATATGATACCGGATGATGTAACCATTCAGGTACTGACACAGGCAAGACCACATATTATTAAGAAGACATTTGAAGCAATTGACGGCGCAAAGAATGCAATCGTTCACCTGTATAATTCAACATCTTATGCACAGAGAACACAGGTATTTAAGAAATCCCAAGAAGAGATTTTACAGCTTGCTGTCGATGGAGCAAAACTGTTGAATCAGATGGCAGAAGAACATGGAGTGAACTATCCATTTGAATATTCACCGGAGAGCTTTACCGGAACAGAGATCGATTATGCACTGGAAGTATGTAATGCAGTTATTAAAGAATGGAAGCCTACCCCGGATCGTAAGGTTATCATCAACCTTCCTGCAACTGTAGAGATGTCACTGCCACATGTATATGCAAGTCAGATCGAGTACATGAGCGAACATCTGATTGACAGAGAAAATGTTATCCTGTCCTTACATCCGCACAATGACCGTGGCTGTGGCGTAGCAGATGCGGAGCTTGGTATTCTTGCAGGTGCAGACAGAATCGAGGGAACTTTATTTGGAAATGGTGAAAGAACCGGTAATGTAGATATCATCACACTTGCGATGAACATGTTCACACATGGAGTAGATCCTGAACTGGATCTGTCCGACATTCCAAAGCTGACAGAATTATATGAGCGCGTAACAAATATGCATGTATACGAGCGTTCTCCATATACAGGTAAATTAGTCTTTGCAGCATTCTCAGGATCTCATCAGGATGCGATCGCAAAGGGTATGAAGTACAGAGAAGATCAGGGAGACGGCATGTGGACAGTACCATACCTGCCTCTGAATCCGGAAGACATCGGAAGAAAGTACGACGGAGATGTTATCCGTATCAACAGTCAGTCAGGAAAGGGTGGAATCGGTTATATTCTTCAGTCCAAGTATGGCTTTGATCTTCCGGCCAAATTCCGTGAAGACCTTGGATACACAGTTAAAGATGTATCCGATAAGGCACATAAAGAATTATCCGCTGCAGAAGTACTGGATATTTTCCAGCGTACATATGTCAATATCGAAGGCCCGGTTCAGATGTTAGAATGCCATTTTGTGCAGGGTGATGGAATCTCAACGGAGATCACGATCATGAAATATGGTGAGAAGAAAGTATATCATGGTAAAGGAAATGGACGTCTGGATGCTGTCAGCAATGCAATTAAAAAGCATTTTGACATTGACTTCAAGATCATCTGCTATGAGGAGCATGCATTACAGGTTGGCTCTAACTCACAGGCAGTCGCTTATGTAGGTCTGGAAGGAAAAGATGGAATAGTTACCTGGGGTGCAGGCATTAAGGATGATATTATTGATGCATCTGTATATGCCTTAATCTCAGCAATCAACAGAACAGGCGTGTTATAATAAATAAAAAGCCATTCAGCCGGTATAATAATAGTATCGGTTGGATGGCTTTTTAATTTTTTTGAAAAAAGACTATGAAGTCTGGCTCAGCTTTTTATAGCAGTAGCCGATGATATCTTTTCGGGTTACGATACCGATGAACTTGTTGTGGTCGTCGACTACCGGAACAAAGTTCTGTGCCATTGCACGAGCAATCAGATCTTCCATGTTTGAGTTGATTGATACGGAGGCATATTCGAATTTTTTCGGAATGTCGGACAGATGGATATCTTCAGATTCGGACAGATGGTTCAATCCGGCTTTCTTGCAGAACCAGAGAATATCACCCTCGGTGATTGTTCCGACATATTCGCCGTTACCCGACAGAATCGGGATTGCTGAATATCGATGAATCTCCATCTTTTCAAGAATCTGTCTTAAAGTAAATGTATTTTCTATAAATGCAACCTCGCTCTTGGGAGTCAGAAAAAATAAAATATTCATAGGTCAGGTTGAATCCTCCTTTATGTAAAATATATCCTGTTTAAAAGTCATATCTGCCGGTATTGTTTTTGCTGTACCGGTAGTTGTTTTTCTATTATAGAGGAAGTGGACACGGTTTGCAATTTACATTCTCTTAATTTTGTTTGAAAAAAGTGTGACAGATTACAGAAAAACCAGAGAAAAAACTTCTGGTTGTTTAATAAGGGGTTATTTGTTAAAATAAACGTAGGTGCAAGCTTGTGCGTGTACATTTACAGACAGGAGGAAAGCTATGGCTTCGGATAACGTATATGATGAAGATCAGGAATACCTGATCGAAGCACGTGATGCAATCTCCGAATTAGAAGATTTAAAAGATAAGCTGGAGGAGATCAAACTGCTCCAGAAGAAGAATAAACGGGCAATCGTCCGGGAAGAACGGGCGACCGGCGATGAGATCAGTGCCACGCTAAAGAAAAGAAAAGAACAGATCGCTGCAAGCTATGACAGACAGATCGATGTAAATAATTCCAAGATCCGTCAAGTGCAGACGAAGAAGGATAAAAAGAAAAGCCAGAGAATGGAAGATAGGATCAATAAGGAGACGGCAGATATCCGGGAGGAGAATCGTCAGCTGAATGCGACTATCAAGACCTTATTTAAAAAGAACCATGTTCCGCCGTTTTGTAATACGAAGATGTATTATTGTCTGTTTTCTCCAAAAGGCATGAGCGAATTTCTGGAGCTGTTTGTAATTCTATTGGTTGCATGTGGAGGAATTCCTGCAGCAGTGATAGCGGTTTTGATGAATACAAAGTTTAAGACAGGAAGTCATACTGCAATGTGCGTGTTGATTGCAGCACTGATCATAATTGCTGAGTTTATTATTTATTTTATTGTATTTAACCTGACAAAGGTGAAACATAGGGATTTGATCCGGGAGGGAAGAAGAACCCGCGATAAGATCATAGCCAATGAGAAGGCTGTAAAAGCAATCAAGAATTCAATTGCAAAGGATAAGGATGAGAGTATTTACAGACTGGGTAAATATGATAAAAAGATTCAGGAATTAGAGGATGCAGGTGGAGTGATCAGTGATGAAAAACTGGATGCGCTTCGTACATTCGAGAAAGAAACCAAGCAGTTGATTACGGATGAGATTACCGGACGCAGAAAAGAGAAACTGGACCGGTTGAAATCCGAACGTGATACACTGGAAAATGATTTCGGTGATACGCAGAAGAAGATATCTGAATACGAGCTTATGATCACGAACAAATATGAAACATATCTCGGAAAGGATTTTTGTACAGAAGAAAAATTATCTGATCTGATCTCAATCATGGAAGAAGGATCAGCAAGTACAGTATCTGAGGCTATCAAAGTTTATAAGGGAGATGACAGATGATGATCGGCATAGATCAACGCCTTTCCGATGTATTCTGCCATTTGTTTAACTGTATATAATCTGGTATTCTGGAGAAGATTTGCTCCGGTGTGACCAGACAGATTCACAATTCCGGTAATGGACATATCGCCTATTGCCGGAAGTTTTTTATTTACGCCTTTTCCGGGAAAAAGGTGGGAGTTGGTGAGCGTGACCAGTCCCATGTCCTTTGACATGCCAAGAGAGGCATCGACAGCAATCACAAAAGGATTGTCAAAGTCCGCATAAATGTGTTCGATGGTATCCTTGATATTTAAAGCATGGACAGGGTATTGCAGCGTGCCTGCAACCTGATAGGTTGTGTTGTGAGCCAGGATATAATCACCGACCAGAGGACCAAGGGCATCTCCGGTTGCGCGGTCTGTGCCGATGCAGATAACGATGATATCCTTGGAAGCACCATCCATTTCATATATCATTTCTATGATCTTATCCCCAAGTGCTTTACAGGTATGGCTACGGCTGGGATCAAAATATTCAGTTTTTCGTTTCGTTTGTTTTTTGCTGATATTCATAAACACCTTCCAGAAAATGTATCTTACTATAAAGTATTACCAGGATTGATAAAGTTTACACAAAGCTGAAAAATAAAATGTCGAAATAATAAAAAAGAAAAAATATGGATTGCAGGATCTGTTGACAAAATTTGATAAGTACAGGCTATCTGGAATGCTATTATCAGAATTAATCTCAAAATAGAGAACTTTCGATAGAACGAAAGTAAATAAAAGAATGGGGAGTGTTATCATGATAGAGATTGTATATGACAAGGCGACAGCAGAAAAAAATGCAAAAAATGATGGTCACTACAGAATGCCAAAGAATATCAGACAGATAGGAAATGCCCCGGATAAAAAGAAGATATACATAGAAGATTATGTAATGACATTTCTTCGCAAGATTGCAGAGCCGGGAAATACAACCTCCCGCGGTGCGATCCTGCTTGGGGAATATTTTAAAGACGGGGATACAGAGACCTTGTTCATCAGTGGAGCGGTAGAAGCACAGAATCTGGAGTTTGATGTAGAACAGATTAAATTTGATGATCATATCTGGAGCAAGCTCTATGCGGATATCAATAAATATTTTGAAAATCTGTCAGTTGTGGGATGGTTTTTATCCAGGATGGGATTTTCAACAGAAATCAATGACAAGATTACCAGACTTCATCTGGAAAATTTTCGGGGAAGAGATAAGGTACTGTTTGTTATGGATTCTCTGGAATGTGATGATGCCTTTTATGTATGTGAGAAGAACCGGCTGATGCGGCAACGTGGATACTATATTTATTATGTCAGAAATGAAGCAATGCAGAGCTACATTATCAGCCGTAAGAATATGTCCTGTGAGGACAAGCAGAACGCAGCAGTACGGAAGGATGCGGAGCTTGTAAAGAATTTCCGCGCCATGCGCGGTGACACACCTGAAAAACCAAAGAAGAACCGCACCTATGTCCGGTATGCAGTAGCCTCTTTTGCAGCTTTATTTGTACTATCCATGGGAGTTGCTGTATCCGGAAACTATGATAAAATGAAGAACATCGAATCTACGATCCGCAAAATGGAACTGGAAAATGGAGATTCCGGTGTACAAGTATTTTCAAACAGCAACACAGAACAGACAATATATACAAAAGATATAGACAGTACGACTGCCGGAACATCGGCTGTTACGGAAACGCAGACAGAGTCTGCCGGCACAGATAAGGCAGGAGTAACAGGATCAAATGGGGCACAGAACAAAACGCAGGTAGATCAACCGGATACAGGGAGTCTGATAACAACGGAACAGACAACTTCACAGGACAATACTCAGGAAAATACCCAGGAGACAATGGCAGAGGGAATTCTGCAGTATTATACGATTAAAGAAGGAGATACATTGATGAGTATTTCGATCAAGATGTACAAGTCTCCGGAATATGTGGATGCCCTGATGAATGCAAATGGAATTAAAGAAGGAGATACAATCTATCCGGGGGAAAAAATAGCTATTCCATCTGTAAACTAAAAATGATATACTGTCCACATGTGAAAAGAAAAACTCTTATTTAAAATTGCAGATAATATAGAGGTATAGTATGACAAAAGAAACAACTGAAGAACTGAATAAAAAAAGAAAACCTGCTTTTGGGAAACGTCGTTTTGAAGAACAGGACAGGACACAGGATACAGACAGCAACATAATAGAAGTAACACCAGGAATGTCAGGAAGATTAAAGCTGCTGATCCTTTTACTTGTGATATTAATTGCAGCGGTAACGATCGTATCCGTGCGCAGATACATCAGCACAAGAGAATATAGAGCATATGACGTGGTGACATCTACCGAGACATCCGGAGATAATATAGCCAATTATGTATTGTTCAGTGATAATGTCCTGAAGGTAACAAAAGATGGAGTATCCTATATTGATCAGAGTGGTAATACTGTCTGGGACTGCAGCTATTCCATGAAGATGCCGCAGGTAGTTGTAAATGGAGACTATGCTGCAGTTGCAGATCTGAATGGCAGAGATGTGTATGTATTTAATAAATCCGGTAAGGTCAGTAACCAGACACTGAACTATGATATTACCAATATCGACGTGGCAGCACAGGGCGTTTATGTAGTGATCCTGTCGGGAGAAAAAGAAAATTATATCAATGCTTACGATAAAGACAGCAAGAGTATATATGAGATGAAGACATCGATCGAGAACAGTGGGTATCCGCTGGATATTGCAATATCAGATGACGGAGCCAAGTTATTTACCAGTTATGTGAAGGTAGACGGGACTTCTGTGCCGGATTATCTTGCAGCCTATAATTTCGGATCTGTGGGACAGAACGAGAATGCGGATCGTCTGATGGGTGGCTTTACCTTTGATGACACCATATTTCCATACATAGATTTTGTAGACAATGACACAGTTGTCTGTTTTGGTGATAATAAGATCGTTGTATACGCCATGTCTGAAAAACCAAGTGAAAAAGCGGAGATCGATCTGGAGAACCGTGAGATGCTTGGTGTATTTGCAAATACAAAATATCTGGGTTATATCACGGCAGATAACGAAGATAGTGACAGCAGATACCATATCTATATCTATGATATGAGTGGTAAGCTGACAGCAGAAACGGATTATAACAATTCATTTTCCAATATATATGCAACAGATGATGAACTTATCATTTCGGGGGAATTCGACTGCAGTATTTATTATCTGAATGGAGCAAGAAAGTTTGCAACGACCTTTAATAAGAATCTGATCAATATTGTGCCATCCAAAAATAAGCTGGAGTATATTGCGATATTTGAAAATGAAACCCAGGTGATCAAATTAAAGTTAAAGAACGAAAAGGAGAAAAAATGAATCTGTTAGTTCTCGGAATTCTGGCATTTATTTTGCTACTGGTATTTCGTGGATATAGAAAAGGCTTTTTTAAAAGTGCTGCCAGCGCGATAGGAATTGTGCTGGCAGTTCTTCTTACTGCTATATTATATCCTGGCGTGAATAAACTGTTGTGTCAGTATACCGTTCTGGATGATGTCATAGAACAGAAAATTATAGAAAAATTTGAACTGCCGGAAGGAACAAAGACGGCAACAAGAAATGAAGAGATTGATACGATAGAAAATCTGGACCTTCCGGATAATGTGAAAGGCTGGCTGATTGCAAACTGCAACGGAGAAACGTTCTTGGAGAGTGGGGTGGATAATGTATGCAGTTATATTGCAAAGTCTTTAACAGCGATGGTAATGCGGGGAATTTCCTATGTGCTTACACTCCTGGTGCTGTTGCTTCTTCTTCATATATTGATTATGGTGCTTGATGTTGCAAACTATATACCAATCGTAAAAAGCATTAACAAAGCCGGAGGTGCAATATTTGGTGCCGGACAGGGAATCTTAATTGTCTGGATCTTTATGGGGATTGTGACGCTGTTGTCAACATTTAGCTGGGCATATCAGGTCATACAGATGATCGATGAAAGTCCGCTTTTGGCATGGCTTTACAAAAAAGACATTTTTTTGAAAATAATAGTTGACATCTTGGAAAAGATTTAGTATAGTATCACTTGCTGGTCGCGAGAACAGCTTGAGCAACAAAAAAAGATTGAAAATAATCGAAAAAAGTTGTTGACAAACATTAACGATATGTGTTAATATATCGGAGTTGCTGTTCGAAACAGTAACAAACAACGACAAATGATTTCATGATGATTCTCATCTGGAAAGCATGCAGAACATCAAAAAAGAAATTAAA